>Ga0265301_10000835_pt1 | contig 42147 bp, 78 predicted proteins | sample AusTroGonzalo_MG_2_FD_193488 | JGI IMG/M metagenome (GOLD analysis project Ga0265301, IMG submission 193488) | Bovine rumen microbial communities from tropical cattle in Woodstock, Queensland, Australia - Gonzalo_04 | ecosystem: Host-associated > Mammals > Digestive system > Stomach > Rumen ...
TCATTAGCATCATCATTAGAAAAAGGTCTTTATTATTACTCTTGTTTCCACTCATAAGAGCATACATCATCATAGGATTATTCATAAAATCCTGACCCTGATTCATCATCAGAAAAGGCAGAAAATCAAGATCTTCACCTTCTCTATCGCCCATCATAAGGAATGGAAGCATATTGCCAAAGGGATTTTTTGGATCGGCTTTAATCTGACTGAAATCAATCAGAGATACAATTTTGGTCGCAAAAGAGAAACCAAAGGGCGACTTAATAGGAAGAATATCCATTACAACAGCACCATCATAACTAACTACTTTAATAGTGCCATCTTTATTGATGCCTTTTACGAATACCGGTCTAGAAGAATGAATAATTATGTCGCCGGCGTTCAGAGTTTCGATTGCCGCAGGCATTTTATAAAGGAGGTTTTTAATAGAAAAATTAAAAATTTCTACATTGATAAGTTCCCCAGATAGACTGTCATAAGCAATCCATCCGTTTTTGGAGGTGTCGATTGCAAGACCATAAGGACTCATACGATAATGATTGTCATTTACAGGCCCAAAATCAAAATTAAACATTTTAGACATTTCACTCATTTTATTAACCTCTTTTTTATTTATTTCATCTAAAACTTGTTTTTTAATTTCATCTTTTAAATTAGAAAAAGAATATGCTAAATTAGAAAAAGAATGTGCTGTATTAATAGTAGCAGTATTAAATTCAGACCAAGTATCTCCTGTTTTTATATAAGCATTTGAAATAGTGCCAATATTTGTATTTAACGCTGATGAATTTGAAATAACACAAGTATCAGTAGTGATTGTTTTATTATTATTCAATATAGATGAATTTGAAATAACATTATTACTGTTATTAGAAGTTGTAGTTGTTGTATATGTTGAAGTAGTATTAGCAGTATTTTTTATATGGTTTTGATATTCTTTAATAATACGGTCGTATAAAAACTGTCCAAAAGAACCATCGTGAGGATTATAACAATTAAGAAATCTTGGATAAGAATCTTCTTGTGCAGTATAACAAACTCTACTATTAAAATTTGAATCAACATCTATAATTAAGGTTTTTGCGGTATGTAATAATGTTCGCCAATCACTATATTTTAATCCTTTATAAAGTTTATTTTTTACTTCATTATCAAATGCTTCCAATAAGGTTTTTTTACTATAATAATGTTCTGACTTATCATTACAATTGTTGCTATTCTCATCGTCAAAGAACAATTTCACTTTTTACATCACTTGCCTTTTTGTTTTGTTTCTCTACATCTTGTAAGTATTGTTTGTTTAATTCCTTTATATTGTTTTAATTCTTTAATAGTACCAGTAATAGTATGACGACTTCCTACTTCCCAATTTCTTGCGGTTGTAATCCAAACAAAACAATTATTAGCATCATCACGCATAATATGCATATAACTAATGCCATAATATCCTTCTAATGGAATATTTTTTTCAATGGTAATAGTAGTTGTAATTTTATCACCAATGTTGCCTTGATATTCACTAGGGTCAGCCCCATAGAGCACTGATTCTACCGCCGCAAGCACTTCATTTTCAGGTTTTAATTTTTCGTCATCTTTACCGACTAAATCCCAAGATAACTTTAAAGGCTCAATGTCTTCTGGAAGGTCGTTAGGAAGTTCAAGTGTAGAAGCAAAATACCAACCCCACCAACGAGTATAACGAGCTTCACTATGAATAAAATAGTCTTTATGGGGGTAAGTATCACCTTTAAAGATAGTAATATATCCTTTATCAAATCCTAAAACTTCTTTTTGAGGACGATAATACGGATCATCTTTTTTGATGACTATTTCATTAGGATAAAGTCGAGCATATTCACGGTCAGAATACCATCTAACCTGACGGATTGCGCCAGTCTTAGTTCTTACTTTTACATATTGACGCCCAGAAACAGTATAAATATCTTCAACTATTTCGAGAGATTGAAAAGATTTTGCGACTGGCATAGTATCACTCCTTAATTTTTATCTTTTTATCTTTTCTATATATATTATATTATAATTTTTATAAAAAATCAATATTAGTATTTTATGGTTGCCGAAAAGGTTGATTTTATTAAAAATAAATGATATAATATATATAGAAAAAGTAGAAAGGATTAGAAAAATGAGTTTTTTAGCAGGAATGATGATTGCGCTGGGATGTATTTTATATATAAATATAGGTGGAGTGGTTGGCGCATTCTGTTTTGCTATTGGATTAATGTCCGTAGTAATGTATAAAATGAGATTATTCACGGGTAAGGCTGGTCTTTTTATTAAAAAAGAAATCGCTGGATGGGACCTTTTCGCAATTTGGTTTGGAAATTTAGGTGGGGTTGCGGTAATAGTTCTTTTGGCTAATTTTTTGCCCAATTACGGGGATATTGTAATTTCGTGTCAAAAAATTATGGCTTCTCGTGAATAGGTAGGATATTTGGGTTCAATTTTATTGGGTATTCCGTGTGGAATGTTAATGTATATGGCGGTTAGTATATCTGATTGGGAACCTATGCGATTATTTTATATATGTATGTGCGTAGTAGCATTTATTATGGGTGGATTTTACCATTGTATAGCCGATATGTTTTATACATTAAATGGCGCGCAGACTCCGCATTAGTATTTTAATGTTCTTTTCGTGACGGTAGGTAATTTCTTGGGATGTAATTTAATACCGTTATTATAGCGAGATTTTAAAGAAATTATATCAAAAAAGGTTTAAGGGTAAAAAAACTCTTAAACCTTTTGGAGTATTCTTCGAAAAACGACAAAAAAATACGATTTTTTACGAATCTTTTATTCTAGAAACACAATCGTCGCAATAAAAATGGTTTTTATCTTCTTTTACCTCGATAATAGGGTCTATTATAGCGCGGCCGCAAATTTCGCAATTATACACTTGATTTTTAAATTTATATTGAGGACAAGAACCTTCTGGTTCTATTTTACCTCGCATAGCAGATACCATAATCTAACACGAATGCGCCGTGGGGTTATATAAAGCGCATTCACCGCAAGTCATATAAGTCATTTAGATTCTTCTTTATTATCGGGGTTATAATTTACTGCTTTATCTTCTATAATAAGGTCTGCTATGAAATTAGAAACTTCAAAGAGTTGTATAGAATCGCCAACGCAATGGATTTCTATACTTACAACATCATCTATATATTTATCTTCTATATATTTTGCTGCTGCCGCAAATGACTCTGCGTAAATAAGGACATTTAAAGGTTTAAAAGAATCTGAAAATTCATCAAAATAAGTAATTTTAATAACAAAGGGGTACATAATATTTTCTCCTTTTCTTTTTATATAAATATTATATCATATTTTAAAAATAAAGTCAAAAAAGGTAAAAATTAATAGTGAGTTATAAAATAGGTAAAAATTTTAGGTAATTTTTAATAGTTTGAAATAAAAAGGGTAAATTTTTAAAATTTACCTATTTTAATTTTCTTATATAAGTAGGAGGGATGTAAATGGAAGAAAAAAGATTTCCAGCTAATACTTAGATGGATGTATTAACATTTTTAAATGATAAATAGATTAATGGGGAATTATATGCTTATTTATAGAGTATAAGTGATTATTTGGTTATTGATAAAAATTTTAATTTTTATTCAACTTATGTATCTAAAAAGAAAATGCCGACGCAGAAAAAAATATGCGAGTTGCTGGGTATAGGGAGCCCTAAGACCCTGCGCAAAAGTCTTAATTATCTGTGTGAGAGGGGGTATTTAATTCCTGGTGGTACTTGTGAAGATGATAAAGATATTGCTTATTTTCTTCCTGAAATGGAAGATATTTATTTTTTAATTCCTTTAAAAACTATTTAGTATTTAAGAGATAATTGTAAGGAACATATTTTTAAGATTTATATTTATTTAGGTTAGAGATATAAAATGGCGAAAAAAGAGAATAGGTATTATGAGTTTTCATTAAAGGAAATTGCATAGCATATTGGAATTAAAATAGAAAATTATTCAAGGGGTTATGAGGTTGTTAATAATGCTTTGGATTTATTAGTAAATAGTGGTTTAATAGATTATATAGGGTATTTTGAGAATGGAGTTAATCATAAAAAATTAACGAAATTTAGTTTTGAATATTGGAGTAGAAATGGGTAAATTTTAATAGTGTGTTTTAAAAAGGGTAAAATTTAATATAGGGTAATGAAAAAGGTAAAAGTTAATAGTGTGTTTTAAAAAAGGTAATTTTTAATAGTTTGAAATGAAAATGCCAAAATGGGTAATTTTTAATAGTGGGTGATAAAAAAGGTAATTTTTAATAGTTAGTGATGAAAGAATTAAAAGGGTAAATTTTAATAGTGTGTGATGAAAATGGGTAAATTTTAATAGTTCGGGTGGGTAAATTTTAATACCTTCGCGCAATTAAAATGGGTAAAAAATCATAGATTATCTAAGTATAGAAAGTAATATACAAAGTATATATAGCGTTTTCTAAAATCTTGGCCGCTACGCGTCCAAGCTTTATAGAAAACTTAGGGGTGGTTTTGGGTAGAGTAGAGAGGAACTGGGGGAGAATTGAAATGAAAATGGAGCGAAGTAGAGGTTTTGAGGAATGAAATGAAAACTGAAATGAAAATCCGAAATTAAAATAAAAAAAAGATAGTATGGTGGATACTATCTTTTAGTTGTTTATGATTATATTTATAAAGAATAGTTATAGGTATAAGTTATACGAGGGGGATAGATATTATAGAACTATATAAGTTAAGTATAAATTATATAAAGAGTATGAGAAGTATAAATTATAAATATTATAAATTATATAAATTATAGATTATAAGAATTGTATAAAGAATATAAGGGGCATAAAAATTGTGAGGATTGTGGAGAGTGAAAACTGTGGAAATTGTGTGAAGGGTGTGGCCCCCGGCCGGAAACACATATTTTATTTTTCTCCGAGACCGTTTTCGTTATCATTCTCTCACAAATTTGTTCAAAAACTCTTCTAACGGGTCAAAATGTTCGTCAGAACGCTTCACCGCACTTGCTTCTTGGTCAACTGCTAAAGATTCAAGATATTCTTTATATTTATTAAATTCATTAATACCATCTTCTACTGATTCTTTAATATCTTTTACATCAAAATTATCAAAATCATAATTTAATCCATAAATTTTAAAAATTTTCTTAAAATCATTAAATAAATTTTCATATAATTGATTTTTTAATGCTTCTTTTGCCTCAGCCTCTGCCTTCAATTTCTCTTGCTCTTGGAGGTATTGATTGTTTGCAAGATTAATATCACCGGTTATTTGTGCGGTAATGGTTTCAATGCTTTCGCCGGCTTTAAGGCGAGCGTAAATGTCGTCTTTATAGTTATATATTACCATTATATTTTATCCTTTCTATATATTTTATATATATATTATATAAAAAATTTTTTTAAAAGTCAAGTGATGCGCCCTTGCTCTCAATTTTGTTAGCTATTGGAATAGTTAAAATTTATTTCGTGAAGAAATTGTCATAAAATTAGTTTTGACAAGCGTAGAGTATAGCAAAATTGATAAATTTGCTTATAAAAATGGGCTCGGAGAGATTTAATTTTTCTATAAAAACTTAAATATTTTGCGGTTTCCCCGACCGGATGCGTGTTTTTTTTAATTTTTTTTTATATTATAACATATTTTTTTATAAAAATCAAGTTTCCGGCCGGTTTTTTTATTAAAATTTTATTAAAAAAATGCGAAAAAATAAAAAATTTTAAAAATTTTTGTTGTTTTTTTATATTATAACATATTTTTTTATGAAAAGCAAGGCCAAAAATGCGTTTTTTTTATAATAATTTTTATTTTTATATGATTAATCTGTTTTGTCCCGCCACAGCTATGAACGAAAACTTAGCATATGGGGCAAACTCCGACCGGACGTTCGACCGGGCGGGGAACATATGGGGTAGGTGTTTTCAGGAAAAATTCATATGGTTGCATATGTCGCTCGTGTGAGCAAAAATTTTGCATATGTGGGTCTGGGGGGAAAACACGGACCAGCTGCCTGCGTCAGCGGCCCGGTCAGCCCTTAAAGGAGGTGTTTTAGCCCGGGCGCAGGAGAGGATTACCGTAGTTCCTTCTCCAAAATTTCATACATAATTTCATCTGCGAAAAAGGTGGTATAACGGCCATCTTTTTCAACTTCAATGCTCCATCCATATTTCAGGGTGTCCTTCCATCGCAGGATAGTATAGCCCTGTCGCAAAATTTCTTGTTCAATTAGTTCTTTCATTTGATTTTTCTCCAAATTCGACCTTTAAGGATTTAATTCAAACATAGATTTGAAATAGCGACCAGGTTCAAAACAATGTTCTTCTTCATCATCGGCTTCATTATCAGGAGGCATTACAGGCTCATCATTGATAATGTGATAACCCAGTTCAAGAAGTATGGGCTCACCATTGATGAAACGATAACCCAGTTTAAGAAGTTCTTGTTCGTCCTCGTGGTCATCATAGCAAATATAATTTTCACCTTCCTCCCAAAAGAGAGTGAAATCATCACATTCTTGGAAAGGGTCGCTGTCAGGATACATCATACAGATACAATTAGCATCAAAATAAGGGCAATCCCACGCATTAACGGGACAATGAATGTGCGGTTTAGCCATTTTTTGAAAACTCCTTTCTAAAATCCTATTCTGCGGTTGTAGTCTTTATACATCAGCGAATAACTCAACCCATCACTATTCTGTTCATATACTTTAATTTCTTCTGCGTCAGGGGTATTTTCATAAGCCAACTGCCATTCGGCAACACCTTGCAAATCTTTTTCAACAGAGAAAAAAACTTCATCACCGACTTTAACACTTACCATAAATGCAGTTTTAGTATTTTTCATTTTTTTTGTATCTCCTTTCTTTTTCTATAATCATTATAACAGAAGTCTTTTGATTTGTCAATGGTTTTTCAAGAAAAAGTTTTTGTAAAAAAATCCTGTTAAATGACCCATAATTAATCCTATTTTATAGAAGACATTAATAATAAACATTTTTTTTATCTCCTTTTCTTTTGTGATTTAATTATAGCATAGGTATCGGTGTTTGTCAATAGGTTTTTGAAAAAATTGCGCCCGGGCCTTAACCCTCCTAGCAGGGCTAAGAGGGATAAGGTCAGAAAGTGAGAAAAGAAAAGAGTTAGAAGGTTTTGGTGGGAATGGTGGGAGTTGAACCCACAACTTACGGATTAAGAGTCCGTTGCTCTACCTTTGAGCTACATTCTCATAGGGTAGGGGAGGGAGAACCCTCCCCTTTTTGCTCCTTACTCCGCAACAGGGGCGAAGTAGGTCTTACGCTTGGCGGAGTGCTTGGCAACCTCACCAGCAATCACAGCCTGCCGAAGCAGAGCGGAAACATACTGGTTGGAGCGACCTTCAACCGCAGGACAAGCCTTCAACAGGTCAGAGCAAGTGAAGCCTTCACCCTCGGCGTTCTCGTTGATGAAAGCCACCAGCGAGGCACGAATAGCGGAGTTTTCAACCTGCTTGGCAGAGGGCTTACGCTCACCAGCAGACCGCTTTTCCAGAGAGGCAATCATAGCCTCAACCTTTTCCTTGACCTCGGCGGGCAGTTCGCAGTTCTCGGCAACATAGCACAGAGCCTTCTTGTTAGTCATCTTGGTAGTCATAGTATCAACCCTTTCTGGTGTCGGCCACCACCCTGATTTTTTTTATTTGTCAGAGGGTTTTTGTTTTCCCTCACTGACATCTTTATTATAACAGATGGGGAGGAGTTTGTCAAGAGGTTTTTGAAACTTTTTTTAAAAACTTTTTGACGGTCATCGACAGTTTATTATGTTTTTTTTGGTTTCTCTTTCCTCTTGACGACTTTATTATATCATACTTTTGGAGGCTTGTCAAGGGGTTTTTTAGATTTTTTCTAAAAAAGTCAATCTCAAGACGCCCTGCCTTTTCGGCTCTTAGAGGAGGGTTTCACTCACTGCCCCCTTGACAATTATAGTATAGCATACCTCTTGCCGAATGTCAATACTTTTTTTCAATTTTTTTTAGTTAGTTATAACTAACCGCCCGGGCGAAAAAAAGACGATTTTAAATCGTCTTTTATTCATAATATTCTTCAAGTTTTATTAGTTCAGCAACAAGTTCCCCAGTAAGAACGCTTAAATCATAATCAGTTGTTTTTTCATGCAGTTGGTTAATAATATAAAATGCATTGTTTAGAGTGTTTTTTTCTTCTTCATCAAGTCTAATTTGTTCAATCTGAATAAGTTCCATTTTTTATTTCTCCCTTCCAAAGAAAATTGGTAACAACATCATAAATAACAGAATTAACAAAGCAAAACAAAGACCAGCATCCATTTTTTTTATCTCCTTTTCTTTTGTGATTTAATGTATGTATTTTATTTTTCCATTAAGAACATACATAACACGTTCTAAACCATCATACTCATCAATAGCCCAATCTGTTGCTTCATCGGGGATTTCAACAACTCTAAGTTTTGAATAATCATTGCTGACCCAGTAAGAATTTTCTTCTACTTTTTGAATAAAAAGTGGATTTGTGCGAAGGTCAAACTCATTAATCCATTCATCATTGAGTTTTTCAGCAAAGAAATGGTATGCCTCATCAGAAAGACCAAAACCACCATAACATGCATTAATAACTATTTTCATTTTTTTATCTCCTTTTCTTTTTGTATCTTTATTATAGCAGAGTTTTAGGTGATTGTCAAGAGAAAAGTTTTCCGCGGACACTTTCAATACTTTTATTTACTCGCCGTTGCTGTTATCTTTTCTCTTGACAATTATAGTTTATCATAGAAAGTTAAAAATGTCAATAGTTTTTTTCAAAAAATTTTTTTTCGGCCCGGGCACAAATCAGGACTGCTAACAGCCCTGATAAGTTGCGACATAGACCGCAATAATTGAAAGTGTTAATGCTACATAGAAAACCATTTTTTAACCCTCCATTTCTATGCGTTTTCTCTGAACCAAACGCCAGCAAGCCGTGTATGGTTTTGTTTCCATCTTCTTGTGCTGATTGTAGCAAGCAAGCATAATTTCAGTTTCGATTTTTACATCATCAATTCCTTTGTGCTGTTCAGTAAAATTAATATCCTTAGTTAAGTAGCGGTAGCAACATTCAGCATTCGTTAAAATGTTTCCTTTGGGGCTAACAAAACCATTTTTCAAAGCAAATTTAATGTAGGAAGGGCGAGCCATTAAAACTTGACAAGCCATATTCCAAATGCAACGAAATTCAGTATTATAAGGAAAGAAATACTTGTATTTATTTTCAGTAGTAAATCTTTCAGTGTTGTTTAATGCTCTGCGGTCAAAATTCATATTGTAAGCATAGACAACATTAGTATTATGCTTTTTCATTAACTCCGCAATCATTTTGCGAAGCGTGCGGAAGCTAACCATTTTTCTTTCTCCGCTTTTGAGTTCAATTTCATACTGCGGAATTTTGTCTGCGTAATAGGCAGTTTTCATCTTCTCCCTTTGTCCTGCGTAAATATCATAAATTACAATAGACCCCTTATCATAGACATTGCCTTTGCGGTCTATCACTTGAAAACCGCAATCATAGCACAGAGGATTTCCCAGTCCGTCAGCGGTTTCAGTATCTAACACTACTACTCGTTCATTCTTTCTCATTGTTTTTGTTTTTTCTCCTTTGTTTTTTTTAATTTCTATAATTATTATAGCAGGAGAACAGGCATTTGTCAATACCTTTTTTAAAAATTTTTTTCAGCGCCCGGGCAAAATACCTGCTTGCGCAGGTATTAGAATAACTTTTTACATTCGCTTGCGAAAAACTTTGCGTCATACTGCTTACAAATTTCAACAACCTTTTTAGTTTCTTCCTGCGTGGCGCAGTAGAAATTAAACAGGGTATGTTTTTCGCTAATCGTAATGTAGCTGTGAGGGATTTTTTCTAACTCAAAGTCCAGCGTAGAGGTATTGCGAGTAGGGATAGTGACTTCAACCTTCCACATTTTATCCTTTTGGAGTTTTTCTTCCACTAACTTGACAGTGAAAACGCCCACAACATTACAAACAAAAGTAATTATACATTTTTCCCACATTGGAAAGTCCATTACAGTGTAAATCAACATAATGTTGTAGAAGGCGAAATAACCGCCACTTACAAGGCTTGCGATGGTCTTACCGCTTTTAATAGTGGTAATACTGCGAACAGTGGAAAAAATTACATTGATAACAGACAGAATAACAAACAGCAGAACGATGTTCATTTGAAAATCTCCTTTCTTTTTCTATAATCATTATAGCAGATAAGGAGTGTGTTGTCAAGAGTTTTTTTGAAAAAATTTGCGCCCGGGCGAAAGCTAAGCCGTAGCTTAGCAATCGTAAGAATATCCGCCAATGTAGGGGTCAAATCCCATTTCAAGGTCAGCAGGTTCATCAAAAAATTCAGAATCTTCTTCATCGTGGCAAACATCATACACGACTATGCCAAGGTCAAGGTCGGTCAAGATAACCTTTTTGGCGGTCAAGCTGTAAGCCAAATGACTATTACAAAAATCTTCCATCGCATTACAAGAAACATCATCAGAAAACAGAGCCAACTGAATCTCAGCACCATCAAAGGTAATTTCAGAAGCACAAAACTTAGTAGCCATTTTTTTATCTCCTTTCTTTTTGTATCTTTATTATAGCAGGTCTGTGTTAATTTGTCAATAGGTTTTAGGAAAATTTTTTCTAAACTTGCGGCCCGGGTAATCAAAACAAAAAGAGCCAAAACCTTAGTCTTCCGCAAACACGACCGCATCGCGGTCGCTGTCGTAGATTACCATTCAGTAGGCATTTTATGACAGAACTCTTTCAATTCACATTTACCGCAATCGACTGCCGCCGCACACACGCGAGCAATGTGAATGAGAGATTTTACCAGCTCAATGGACATAGGTTTTGGCCCTCCTTTTATTATTCAGTTTTACTTTGTATTAGTTCAATTAGATCCAAAAACTGTTGTTCAATGTCAGGATACTCTTGAATCCATTCTAAACTACTCATTTCTTTTAGCCGGGCTATTGTATCATCTTCGTGTCGCCGCAAAAGAATTGAACCATCTTCTTTTGGAATGATTTCAATTTCATCTCCGCCCATCCAGCGCAAAGATCGTCGCAAATCTTTTGGAATAGCCACTCGGCCAACATCATCTATTTTTTTTACGATGCTCATACTTTTCACATCCTTTATTTTATTATAACAAAAAAATTTTTAAAAATCAACCCGGGCGACAACAAAAAATTAAGGTGGGTTTTATTCCACCTTAATTTTTATTTCTTAGGGGCTCGCTTTTGAACAAGTGTTAGCTCAAAGCGGTTTTCTCCTACTGAAAAAGCTATCTGTCGTTCTTTGTTTGTGATTTCACAATTCTCGACGCTAAAAGAGCAGTTTTCAGTAAGAAACTTGAATAATTCTTCAATTAAACCGCCTTTGGTTGCGTTAGGCTTGCGTTCTCGCTTGCCTTGCCAGTTATAAACTGTGGGCTTGCGGTCAGCCTGCCGATACTTGCGAGTTTGCTTTTTCTGTTCTTCCGTTAAATCGTATTCGGTCTTTTTGCCTTGGTCTATTGCTTTGTCATAGGCGATAACCGCGTCAGCTTCTTCGGAAGTCAATTCCAAAACTCGCATAATGTTTTCTTTGTGCTTTTGTTCGTCAAACATTTAATACCCCCTTTCTGCTATTATTATAGCAGACTTTTCTGTATTTGTCAAGAGTTTTTTTGCGGCCCGGGCGGGCCCCCTAGCTGGGCTTTTCCAGCCAGGGGGCGTGTGGAGGGGATTAGCCCTCCACAATGCGGAAGTAGGACTTACGCTTTTCGGAATACTTCTCGACAGAGCCAGCCAGTACCAGCGCACGCATCAGAGCGGAAATGTGCTGGTTGCTATCGCCTTCGCAGGCAGGAATAGCCTTCAGCAGGTCAGAAACCGTGAAACCTTCGTCAGCGTGGGCAGACAGAAAATCAACGATTTCAGCCTTAATTCCCTCATTCTTCTCCTGCTGAGCAGTCATCTTTTTGGGGGAAGCGTTCTTGCGGTCAAGCTGAGCCAGCATCTTTTCCAGCTTCTCACGGATTTCCGCAGGAGCATTAGGCAGGTTTTCCAGAGCGTAGGTCAGAGCGGTGCGATTAGTGGTCTTAGTGTTAGTCATAGTATCAACCCTTTCTCCGTTTTTAGGACTATCGGCTGTCCTTGTGATTTTATTGTATCATAGGTGGAATGATTTGTCAAGAGGGATTTGAAAAAAATCTGCAACTTTTTTTCAAAGCGTTTGGTAAGTTTTACTAACTCTTTGCAGAGAGCGTTCATACTTGCCTTATCCCGAAGGGCTTACCTTGTAGGCTGTGGTAAGTGCCTTCCCCCTTGGAACAATTATAGTATAGCACAGCCATAGCCAAAAGTCAATAGTTTTTTTGAGATTTTTTTATTTTTTTTTAGTTAGTTTAGGCTAACCGCGCCCGGGTAAATCTGCTCTTAAAAGAGAGAGCAGATAAAGCCAAAACTTAAAATCATCGCAACTCGAACCCAGACTTCACGCCAGTCTATTTCTTTACAAGTAATAGCTTTCATAAAATCCGCAATCAGAACAACCACGAACAGAATAATAACAGTCCAACTAAAAATCACCTTTGCCATTTTCTTTTATCTCCTTTTCTTTTGGTATTATTATTATAACATTATTTTTTATAAAAGTCAATAGGTGAATCGCTCTTTTTAGAAAAAAGATTTTTTAGTCCGGGCGTAAGAAATGAGGATAAACACCTCATTTCTTACTTGAAAGGAAGGAGAACAACAATGAGAACCATCTTTTTTATTAAAAAGGAATTATTTTCTCGTGAGGGAGGGTTTTCTCTCTTATCGACTGTAAAAAAACCCTCCAAAAAAACCATACGCCATTTATTCCCCTGTCAAAATGGAAAGACCGTCCGCAGATTTTGGATTTTGTTTTTTTCCTCTTGAAAAAACCTCTTTGGCTGTGTAGCCCAGTACCACCCTAAAAAGTCAGTAGCCTATTTTTTTTGATACTCGCAGGACTGTTGACTACATCGTCCTCCACAGTTCCTTGGTCAATGGCCACTCCCTTGGAACAATTATAGTATAGCATACCCCCATTGATTTGTCAATAGTTTTTAGGAAAAAAATATAAAAAATTTTTACAGAGAATTTTTTTATAAAAAATGCTGATAGGGGGTATTAATGCGAACACCGCCCGCACTGGCCGAGCGCGGGCGGCCAAGCGAACACTGTTTTGAAAAAAAACACCCCTCATTTACGAGGGGCGCTTAATACAACTCGATAGCGAACACCATTTAACTCAAATTCCAGTTGTCTTTCGGGATTAATAACCTCAACATTATCTGCAAGGTCGCAAAGAGCATCATCAAGGACTTGAATTATTTCACGCTTGGCTTCGTTGGGTTTGCGCTCACGCTTTTGCCAATTATACACAGTGGGCTTTCTGTCAGTTTGACGATATTTTCTTGTTTCCTTCTCTTGGCTTTTAGAAATATCAAACGACATTTTTTCACCTCTGTCTATCTTTTTATCATCTTCAAGCACTTGCTGGGCTTCTGCTTCGCTTAATCCTAATTTCATTAAGGCTTCGAGCTGACCCATTTTTTTTACCTCCTTTCTACAATCATAGTATAACATACTGTGGAGGAGTTGTCAAGAGTTTTTTTCAGTTAGTGGGGGCTAATCGCCCGGGCGCTTTCGTGCGTTAAAGCGTTAAAGCATTAAAATAAAAAAAAGAGGGGAAAATCCCCTCCTTTTTTTACGCGATAGCGCGGAAGTAGGTCTTGCGCTTTTCGCTGAACTTTTCAGCGTTGCCAGCAAGAACGATGGCGCGCATCAGAGCAGAAACGTGCTGGTTGCTATCACCCTCCAATTCGGGGATGGCTTTCAGCAGGTCGCTGACAGTGAAGTTTTCGTCAGCGTGAGCGCCGAGGAAATCAACGATGATAGCGCGGAGCACTTCGTTCTTTTCCTGCTGGGCAGTCATCTTCTTAGGAGAAGCGTTCTTTTTGTCGAGCTGTTCAATCATCTTTTCCAGCTTGGCAACGGCTTCGGGGTTGCTGTCGCCGATGGCATCGACGGCGATGGTCAGGGCAACGCGATTGGTCATTTTGGTGTTAGTCATAGTATCAATTCCTTTCTTGCGGTAGGTCGCAACCCTTTCTTTTTTTTTGTGTTCCTTGGGGTAATGACGCTCATTACTAACGCCGCGCGGTCGCTTTCACTGTTTGCCTTCCCCCTTGGAACAATTATAGTATAGCATAGGATGGGTCAGAAGTCAATACTTTTTTTTAAATTTTTTTAAAAAAAATAGTTAGTTAAGACTAACGTGCCCGGGCAAAAATGTTGGGGCATACCTCAACATTTTACTGTTTTCAATTGAAATGTTTAATCAGTATCTAATTCAATCACTTTATTTTTGCAAAGGTCATACGATTCAATCCAAGTTGGAATTTTTAGTTTAAATGAATTAATTTTCTTTTGAACAGAATTTTTATCTAATCCTATACAAATAGCAGTTGCATAATCGGCTAAACAGTATCCTACATAAACCCTCATTTTTTTATCTCCTTTTCTTTTTGATAACTAATTATTTTTTCAAAATCTTTCTTAAAAAGTTTAATTTCTTCTTGCGTCATGTAATCAAAGGAAAATAAACACTCTTCATCCATGTAAAAACCATCTTTTTTTAGTTCAAATACTGTATCTTTAATTTCTTTTTGTTCCATTTTTTTGCTTCCTTTCTTTTTGTGATTATAGTATAACATGGCTTTGTAGATTTGTCAAGGGTCTTTTTAAAAAATAAAATAAAATTTTGCGTCCGGGCGCAGATGTGGAAAGGGGTTAATCTTTCCACAATCTGCCATCAATTTCAGGGTTTTTTTCAAGGCAATAAGAAAAAATTTCTTTTTCAATCAAAACATCTTCAAGCCCTGTGTGGCTTTCTTCAAAGTTGAGATTTTCAGTAATGAAACGAAAAATTATTTCAGCGGTAAAACGCTTACACAACCGAGCCGTAAGAAAATCATTTTCATAACAAAAATTATCATAATCTTCGTTATTTTTTAATACCTCACGCGACATTTTTAAGGTATCCCAAATTTCAATTCCAAAAGGGAAAAAGTATCTGTATTTACTTGAAGTCAAAAACCTTTGAGTTAAATTCAAAGAGCGATAATCAAAGCGGGCATTATGGGCGCAAACCTTTTTTACATTGAATTTTTTACAAACTTCTGCAAACTTGAACCGAATAGTTGAGAACTTTGCCAGCTTGCGAGTGCCCGCCTTAATTTCTTCCCAATACTGCGGAATTTTTTCAATGAAGTAAGCGGAACTCATAAGAAACTCATCTAAAAAAACTTCTGCGACAACATAGGAGTATTGGTCATACACTTTTCCAAATTTGTCAATAACAGCAAAGCCGATGTCATAACAAATAGGGTCATCAATCGAATTAGTCGTTTCAGTATCAACAACAATAAATTTTTCAGTATCTTCAATCATTTTTTTTCTCCCTTCATTTCTTTACAAGTAGAGTATAACATACTGAAATGAAAATGTCAAGAGGGTCAAGAGTATTTTTGAATAAAAATTTTGCGGCGGGGCCCGGGCGGGTTCAGCGAGACCGCAATTGAAATAAAAAAAAAGGATCGCCGAAAGGGCGATCCCAAAAATCAATTAGAAATAAACATACATTCCTACCACTCCTTCACCATCTTTTTACGATTATAACTGCCTTTGCCTTTCTTGGAGGGGACAGCAAACCCACGCTTTTTGAAATGCAAATATAATTGCAATTCGTCTTTATCCATTTTCATCTGGTACAAATCCAGCTTTTCAGCCTTAGTCTTCTTCGCCATAATTTTTTACCTCCTGACGCATTTTAGCTTTTACCGCACGCTTAAAAATTTTCTCTAACTTTTGGCGGTTCTTAATGCGGACATACTGTGGAACATTCAAATCCCACGCAGTATAATTTTTGTAAGTTTTTTCTTTTAATTCATTCATTATACTTTCCTCTCTTTCTATAATTATTATACTATAATTACTTATTCTTGTCAATAGGTTTTTTATAAAAAATTGGCCGCCCGGGCGATTTCTGCGGTCTATTTGATAGACCGCAGGAAGTTGATGATTTCCGCAGGTTCAAGGGCTTTTCCCTCTGCCTGCTCCCAGTCGAGGCGGTTGCGCTCTTCATCATCAAACAGCACATCAGAACGCTGGGCTTTTGTTGCCTTGCTCTTGGAGGTTCCATAAGGCACGATTTTGATTTCATTCCATTTAACGCTGGGCAGGTGTTTTGCCAGCCATCTTAGCTTAGCAGTCGCGACTTTTTCGCCATATTCGGGGTTGGGGTCTTTTGATAGCCAGCTGATAATCCCGATTTCATATCCGCTTTTGGTCAGGCGGTTTAATATTCTTGCGAGGGATGAAAGGTTCAGTAGGGGCTTTGCTTCTGCATATGGGCTGGGGTCATATTCACGAAGTTTAGGCAACCAGTTTTCTACTGCGTAGAGGTCAGCAATCGTTCCATCCATATCGAACCAAATTTTCATTTTTTTAATCTCCTTTTCTCTTTCTATGGTAATTATATCATATAGTGTTTATGCTGTCAATAGGCTTTTGAAAATTTTTTCGGCCCGGGCGATTAGCTGACCTTTTCGGCCAGCCACGCCAGCATCTTTTTACTTTCTTTACGGCATCTGATTTTCATCGCTCCGCCGTTTTTTTCGCTCTCGCGTTCGGTATGGCAGAAGGCATATACGAATTGTTTGAACTCCGGCAGGTTCATTTCGTAGCACTCGCCAGCCTTGCTCACATATGCGAACCGATTGCTATGGACGCGCTCGGCGTAGAGGTTCCATATTCCGTCAAAATCTTCGCGACCTTCGCAGAGACTGCCCGCCATAAGGGTGAAGGCGCTTGTCTTAACGCTGATCCGAATATCGCCAGCATTTACATCAGAATCGCGGTCGTATGCGCTGGAATCGTGCGCTGTGCGGGTGATACCATAGCGAGCGCATAAAGCCCATTCGGCAGCGTCAGACAGCTTTGTGGCGGTGGTCATAGAAATCGGGTAAGCGAACATTGTTTTTTCCTCCTCTCACTTTCTGTACATAGTATAACACCGACCGGAGAAAAAGTCAATAGGTTTTTGAAAAAAATTTTTAGAAAGATAAAAAGTATAAATATTCTGACAATTTACTTTAACACTTTAATGTAGTAAAGGATTGCGAATTTTCTGACAATTCGGCGGAAGAAGTTGTTTGACCGTTATTAGAATTTTCTGACAATTTACTTTAACACTTTAATGCGTTAAAGCATCAAAGTAAATTGTCAGACAATTCGGGAAATTGGACAGGGTTTTAGAAGTTAATCGGGTGCGTGAAAAAATTTTGGTTAGCCTTGACTAACCGAAACACCGGCCGCTCACATCTGCGAGCGGCCGGCCAAATAAAAAAAATAGCGATTTTTTTATCGCCATTTTTCTAATCTTTCTGCACATTCTTTTATACTTTTCCAATCTTTTTTTGAGAAAATAAACTCTGAAATACCGTTTGCTTTTGTGCCTTGCCAACCCCAAAAGAGCCTAAAAAACCAGTTTTTTGTATCATTCATCATCCAGCAAAGTTCTTGCGTTTTTCCTTCTACAACTCTCTTTTTAATCATTTTTTCATACCTCAATTCTGAAAAACAGTACCGCCGATTTTTTCGGCCACTCTTTCGGCTTCTCTATCGTCAGAATAAGCACCCCAAAACCAATATTCTCCTTCGGAAAAGCGGGCAACGATAAACTCATAATCAGAGGCGTATTCGGGCAGGTTCTTAATCATTTTTGTAATCTCCTTTTATTATTTTCTATAATTATTATAATAAAAATTGCTTTGTTTGTCAAGTGTTTTTTTTGAGAGGATTAACCCTCCATTTCGCGGAGGGTCATTTCCATCAGAACATCGAGAGCCCAACCGTGGAGCCGAACACCTTCGGCAACCATTTCCAGAACAGTGGCTTCAATCTCATTCATAGCGGTCATTGGTAAGTACCTCCTTAATGTCTCTTTCTGGTACTATTATAGCGCAGACCGCCCGGGCTGTCAAGGGGTTTCGGGAGGTTTTTTTGCATTTTTTCAAAAAAATTTTTCTTAAATAATTTTTTCTGGCTTGTATCTCTGCGCGAAAACCGGGCGCCTCAACCGCAGGCGCCCGGCCAAATAAAAAGATGAGGTTTTATTCCTCATCTTCTGGATTGTAGGGTTTTGCTTCGTGTGCTTCTACCAAAAGAGTTAGAATTTTATCATTCCAATCTCCTTCTCCATAGTTTTCGCACAAATCACAAAATCTGATTACTATTGGATTTTCAAAGCCGTAAATTTTAATCATACGGTCAATTAAATTTTCTCTTAGTTCGTTCATTTTTTTTCCTCCTTTACTTGCGGAAAATTTCAATGCTTTCCGCATAGTAGTTAGTGCTGGAAGTTTCTACGACCTTCAATTCGCAGTAGGTGAAGTTGGTCTTTACTGTTTCAAAGCAGTTGCGAGCTTCATTCTCGCTGTCGAACTCTTTGTAGAACTTGAAACCGCTGATGATGTACTTCATTTTTGTAATCTCCTTTTCTTTTCTCTTTCTGTAATTATTATAGCATTGACCGGAGAATTTGTCAATAGTTTTTTTCAATTTTTTTTATTTTTTTTTATCTAATCAAGGGGAGGATGTTGGCATTGATTGCCAGACCCTTCCATTCATCTCTGTTTCTTTCCTCATCGTCAAATAGGATTGCGTTTTTCTCGTTTGCTACTTTGCTCTTGGGAGTTCCGTATTTTACGATGTGGATTTCAGAAAACTTGATGTTGGGATAGTTTGCTTTCAGCCAGTTCCTTTTGGTCTTTCTGACTTCTTTGTTATACTCTTTTGTGCCATTCTTGGAGAGCCAGCTAATAATTCCCAGCTCAAAGCCGTTTTCCAGCAGAGCTTCCAGAGTGCTTTCAGCGACCATCTTTTCGGCTACTTCATAGGGCCGAGGATTGCTGTTGATTAAATCTTCCAGCCAGTTTTCAACTCCGTAGAGATTTGCGATTGTGCCATCCATGTCAAGGTAGATTTTCATTTTTTGTATTTCCTTTCTCTTTCTGTAATTATTATAGCATGACCGGTTATTGTTGTCAATACCTTTTTGGGATTTTTTTTATTTTTTTTTTGTTAAAAGTTTTGTGAATAAAAATACAGGGAGATGTATAATTATGCGAAAACCGCGCGCCTGGGCCGTGGGCGCGCGGCCAAACAGATAAAAAAGAATAGGGCTAATTTTTATTAGCCCTTGATGTAAGTGCGGAGAACTTCGCCAGTTTCGCAATCCACGACTTCGGCGCGATCGCAACCGAGGCGGACTTCATTGTAAGCTACGATGCAAGCGCCACGCAGGTCGCTCATTTTGGTGATGTTGATTTCGTTGTTGCGGTAGTAGTAGATGTTGAACATTTTTTTAATCTCCTTTTCTTTTCACTTTCTGATTGTATTATAGCATAGCCCGGATTATTTGTCAATAGTTTTTTTAAAAAAAAAGAGGTTTTTTTACCTCTTTTTTAAGCAACCTTTTTATTTCTCTTTTTGGCCTTCTCTTCAATCCGCTTGAAAACATCCTTGACAATGTAGTTGGTTCTGTCAATTTCCCATTTTCCGCTTGCGTCAGTGCAGGGCAGGTGGCGGATAATGAAACCCTTTTCAAAACGAGTGCCTTCCATCGTCCAGTTTTCAGCACTTTCGAAATCATTGAACAGGATAGCTTTTGCTCTTTCATTTTCGCTCTTAGCATTCGGATTGATTACAGCCCATTTGTTTTTAGTCATTGTTTTAATCTCCTTTTTTTTGTTTTTTGTTTTCTTTCACTTTCTGATTGTATTATAACATAGTCCGGATTTTTTGTCAATAGTTTTTTTAAAGTTTTTGAATAAAATCGTAATCAATTCCGAGGATTTCGCAAGCATCAATTGCATCATTTTCAGAATCAAAAATAAGAGTTTCGCCACTGTAAGGAACAATGATACAGAACATTTTTTTTATCTCCTCTCTTTTGTTGTCTTTATTATAACAGACCGGGTCAATTTTGTCAATACTTTTTTTTATTTTTTTTCAAGTTCTTTTTTCAGGTCGAGAAATTCAACAAGCATTTTTCTATCTGCTTCAAAATCCGCAGGACTCCAACGGTCTTTCATCGCAAGGTAAAATCTTTTGTTTTTAATCTCTTCCATTTTTTTGATGATTTCTTCTTTGGTCATTGTTTTATTCTCCTTTCTTTTTCTGATTATAGTATAACAGACCGGGCGCAATTTGTCAAGCCTTTTTTGGGATTTTTTTAAATTTTTTTAAAAACTTTTTCTTTCTTTTAAAAACTTGCGAGAGTGGGTAATAATGCGAATATCGCGCGTGGCCGCCGACCACGCGCGAGCAAATGATTAAAAAGATGTATAGGGTATGCAAGTTAATGTATAATTATACATTCTAAACATTAAAAAAAGAGAGGCGTTATTTTCCTCTCTTGAATTTACAGAGTGATGGTCTCGCCCTTGGTGGTCAAGGTGATGGCAGGATAACCAGCCTTCATCCAGGGCCGAGTGTTCTTAATGTCATCATCCACTAGCACGCCAGCCTCACGAATGAAATCCACCTTCTTGCCATAGCCCACGATGCAGATGAAATCATCGGGGGTAATCTCAGGCAGATGCTTGGCGAGCCAGTCCATCTTACCAGCCTTGCCAGCCTCATTTCTGGCCTTGGTCAAGATGTAAACCTTTTCACCTGCATTGATGAGATTGCGCACGGTCTGCACATTCTCTGCGAAGGGTTCAAGGTCAGCCATCGCCTCACGGCTCATAGCCACGGCCTTGTTGGTAGCATAAGCCTTGTGGAAGTTAGCAAGAACGCCGTCCATGTCAAAGTAGTAAGTCATCTTAATTACCTCTCTCAATCTCTCTTTCTGGTACTATTATAACGCTACACCCCCCGGTCTGTCAAGACTTTTTTTACTATCTTTACAACTTTTTTTTAGCGCAATTCGCTGTCTGATTATTCTGACAATTTACTTTGTCGATCGGTGTTGTTGCTTTTCTCTGCCTGTCTCTCTCTCTGTGTGTGTGCTTCTGCTGTCTGTGTGTAGTCCTGCTGTGTATAGTAATAGCACAGCCTTTGCTGTGCTACTCTTCATCAAGCATCTGTTCAATGCTTCTATATCCTGTGCGTATGAACAGCACTCTGTTCAGCGTTTGCTCCGTTGTGCCACACAGTGCGACAGCCAGCCCCAGCTCTTCGTTGGTGGCGATGCCCAGCTCTACCATAGTATCCCAGATGTAGTTCTCACGATTGTCTAACATTGTTAGTTCCTCCTTGTCTTTTGTTGTCTTTATTATAGCATCCTTTGCCCGGCTTGTCAAGCCCTCTGTGTAAGTTTTTTTATTGCTTGCGCCAGTGCCTACCCTCCCGCAGGGCAGGGCCCCCACCCCCTACCCTACTACCTGCCTACCTACTAAGTATGTATGTGTATGTATGTATGTATGTATGTGTTGCGTGTGTTGTGTGTGTCTCTCTCGTTGTGTGTGTGCTTGTGCGCTTGCGCTGTCCCCTTGCCTGCCAGCCTGTGGCCGGCGCCTCCTCCCCCGCCCTGTGGCCGTGGCGGTCATTGCCACAGACCCAGAAGAATTTTTTAATGTTTTTTTAATCTAATTTAATTTAGATTAATAGTGAAAAAATTTAAATAGACAGGGTTCTGGAAGTTGTTCGACGATTAGAAGAAGATTAAAATAATTCGGGAACAGGGTTAAAAAAGTTTTTCAACGATTTACAAAAATAAAATTTTGTAAGGACATTGTTTAGAGAAAACAACGGCCAGCGCGCCCCTCGCCGGCCGTAGGAACGACATTATTTTGATTAGAATGATTTTATTTTATTATTTACTCTTGGAAGAATTTTATTTTGTAAAATTTTGCGCCAGCAAACCTCAATGCGCCTTAGGGTTAGCGTTTCCGCAAGTTCTCTAAATGGGGGGTGTTTGGGCGGGGTGTGTCTCTCTCTGTGCTGTGGCGGTCCCCGGAAGTCGGCAATACTTTTTACATACTGTGCCTCAGATAAAAACGGGGGGGTATTTTCGGGAAAAAATTTTTTTTGATGATGAAAAATTTTTTTGTCTGACCAATTCAATCCTGAAACAGATTTCAGATTTCAGAAAACGGTTAATCCCCCCTTTTTTCTTTCCAGGAAAAATATTTCTCACCACCAAATTCCCCCCTTTCTAAAATTTTTCCTGTACGCCCCCATTAACTCCCCGAAACACATCTTTTAACGAATCAAAAATTTGACAAAAGAAAATTTTTTTGCTAAAATAAGTTTAAAGACTGGAGGTAAGATACTTTGATTAAATTAGATTACACACTCTCCTCTCCAGAAGAAAGAAATGAACTCGTTAAAAAAATTTTGGAAGAAAATCCAGAACCCAATGAAAAATATTTAGAAATTTTAACAGATTATCTTATCTTCGCTATGGAGAAAGAAGAAAAAAAAGAAAAGAAAATTCTTACTGATAATCGTATGACTACAGTAAATAAACGTGAAACTTCTTTTGAAGGTCTTATAACACAATTAGAAAATGGCGAAGATGGTATCTACAATCTTATAACCGAAAATAAACAAATTATTTTTTAGCCAAAAGTCACCATTACTAAAAAAGATTTAGAAGAAATTCCAGACCTACGACAACTACGCAATGCCATAGACCTCTGGGATACAAAACTTAAAACAGCAGAAGGAAAAGATCGTTTTATTATAAAAAAAGCTTTAATTGAAATGCGGAAAGACCAATATGTTATTAAAAACGCTTATCGTTGTCCAATTATTTTTAATAAAATAACTCATTCTCATAATTATCCAATTCAATTAATAGATAAAACAGAAGAATTTGATGAAAATGGTTATCCTATTCCCAAAGAATTTTCATTAATGAATCCTAAAATTTGCGAAGCTGTTTTATGTAATTATTCACGTTTAAAACAAGATAGCTGGAATAGACTTGAAGGCGACACTTGGCATATGATATATGACTTTGAAAAATTAGTAGATAAAGCATTAGAGCCATATCCACTTTATATGCGCTTGCTCGAATATAAAATAGATGGATTACAAAATCTTGCGATCCAAGAGAAATTACAATTAGAATTCGGCATAAAGCATAGTGTAGAATATATTTCAAGTCTTTGGCGCAATAAAATTCCTAAACTTATTGCGGCCGCCGCTGAGGACGAGTATTTGGACTGGTACTATCTCAACATTGAACGAGGTAAATATAAGAAATGTAGTAGATGCGGCCAAATTAAATTGGCTCATAATAAATATTTCAGTAAGAATAAAACAAGCAAAGATGGATTTTATAGTATTTGTAAAGTTTGCCGCAATAGTAAAAGGTCAAAAGTCATTAAATAAATCCATTTAATTTCAGTTAATTTATAAAGGAGGAATTTTATGACGGATGAAAACAATATAAATAAACAGTATTATTGCGAAAAATGTAATAGAACTATGGCGGCAGATTAGTTTTATTCATCTAATAATTTAGAAAAATATCCAAATGAAGGTAAATTTCCAATTTGTAAAAAATGTATGACAATGCATGTTAATAATTGGGACCCTGATACTTATATGTGGATATTACAAGAAGCTGATGTTCCTTATATTCCAGATGAATGGAATAAATTAATGGCTTCTTATGCAAAAGATAAAAGTAAAGTCACTGGAATGACTATTATTGGTCGTTATCTTTCTAAAATGAAACTTAAATAGTTTAAACAATATCGTTGGAAAGATACCGAATTTTTACAAGAATTAGAAAAAAACAAACGCGAGCAAGTAATGAAGCAATAGGGATATGATGCACAACAAATAACCCTGGCGAATGAGCGCGCGTCTTTTGTCGTACCCGAAGAACCTCCTAAACCAGATTTTGCGGTAACAGATAATCCGTTTCTTGCGACTGGAACGGAAGATTATTTTAGTGAGCGCGCTGGTGAAGAAGATAATAATATTGAAATTAACCTTACCGAAGAAGATAAAATCTATTTGCGTTTGAAATGGGGTAAAACTTATAAACCAGAAGAATGGGTTCGATTAGAACAATTATATAATGAAATGATGGAATCTTATGATATTCAAACCGCAGGTCATATTGATAATTTAAAACTTTTATGTAAAACTTCTTTAAAAGCTAATCAACTTATTGATCTTGGTGATGTTGAAGGTTTTTAGAAAATGTCAAAAGTTTATGATTCACTTATGAAATCTGGTAAATTTACTGCTGCTCAAAATAAAGCTGAAAGTGGTGAATATGTTGATTCTGTTGGTGAATTAGTAATGGTTTGTGAAGAAGATGGTTTTATTCCTCGTTATTATGTTAGTTAGCCTAATGATAAAGTAGATTAGACTATTGTTGATATGAAAAGATATACTAAAACTCTTATTACGGAAGAAACTAATCTTGGAAATCTTATTGAAGAAGCAATTAAAAATAATCAAAAAGAAGATGAAGCAGATGCCAAAGCCGATGATACTGATACTGGTCTTCTTAATGATTAGGATACAATAGAAGAATTAGAAGGACAACTTCACGATTCTGATTTTGAAGAATATAGTGAATTTCTTGAAAATGAAGAAATAGATGATGCTCAACTCTTAGATTTTCTTTCTAAGGAAGGAGATATGTAATGGCTCTTCAAGATTTATTAAATATTAGTATAAAAAGATAGAAAATAGGTATTTCACCAGAACGTATTAATGCTATTAAAGAACCTTTGCGTAATTATATATCTTTTTGGAGAGAATATCCTGATTTGTTTGTGGATTTTATGGTAAGAGGAACTCGTCAAGAAGTGCGCGAAGGTGAATTTAATTTTTATTTTTATCAAAGAGTTTTTTTACGTTGTGTAATGCGACACCAATATGTATATGCGGTTTTCCCTCGCGCTTATTCTAAATCTTTCTTATCTGTTATGGCTTTAATGATAAGATGTATTTTATATCCAAGAGCAAAACTATTTGTTACTTCTGGTGGTAAAGAACAAGCCGCAGGAATTCTTAAAGATAAAGTAAATGAAATTTGTACTTTAATTCCTACATTTAATAGAGAAATAGATTGGCGCAGAGGTAAAACCTTAGAAGGAAAAGATTATTGTAAATATGTTTTTAAAAGTGGTTCTACCCTAGATAATATTGCGGCGAGAGAAAGTTCTCGTGGTAAAAGACGACACGGTGGATTAGTAGAAGAATGCGTTGGTGTAGATGATAAAGTTTTGCGTGAAGTAATTATTCCTACTATGGCTATTTCTCGTAGATGTATGGATGGTTCAACTCAAAGCGAAGAAACTTTAAATAAAAGTTAGGTTTTTGTAACTACTGCTGGATATAAAGGAACATTTCCATATGAACGATTAATTGGTTTTTTAGTTCGTATGGTGACTCAACCAGAACGATGTATGGTTATTGGAGGAACTTGGCGACTTCCAGTAGAAGTAGGATTATAGAGTAAAACATTTATTCAAGACCAAAAAGATGAAGGAACATTTAATGAAGCATCATTTGAACGAGAATATGAATCTCGTTGGACTGGTGATGTTGAAGATGCTTTCTTTAATTCTGAAATGTTTGATCGAGGTAGAATTTTAAAACAACCAGAATATGAAGCTTCTGGTAGAACAAGCAAAAATCAATATTATATTATTTCTGTTGATGTTGGTAGAAAAGGTTGTGATACAGTTGCTTGTATTTTTAAAGTAACGCCACAACCATAGGGACCTTCATTAAAATCTTTAGTTAATATTTTTACAATTACAGATGAACATTTTGGTGATTAGGCTATTGCTCTTAAAAAATTATATTATAAATTTAGAGCACGCCGTTTAATTATAGATGGTAATGGTTTAGGTATTGGTTTAATTGATTATATGGTAAAACCTTCTATTGACCCAGAATCTGGTGATACTTTACCTGATTTTGGAGTCTATGGTGGAACTTAGGAAGATGCAGTTGAAGAGTATAAAAAGTATAGGACTTCTGATTGCGAAGAAAATGCGATTTATATTTTCAAAGCAAATGCGCCGATTAATACAGAGGCGCATGCCAATGCTTAGGTAAATCTTTCTTCTGGTAAAGTAAAAATGCTTATTGATGAAAGAGATGCTAAAATAAAATTATTAGGAACTAAAGTTGGTTAGAATATGAAACCTGAAGAACGGTCAATTTATTTAAAACCATTTACCCTAACTTCTATATTAAAAGAGGAGATAATGAATCTTCGTGAAGAAAATGAAGGAACTAATATTATTTTAAAACAAGCAAATAAAGGAATTAAAAAAGATAAATTTTCTGCCTTTGAATATGGCCTTTATTATATTAAAACAGAAGAAGATAATAAAAAACATAAAAAGAAATTTAATGCTAAAGAATGGATGTTTATGAATTAATACGAAGGAGGTTGATATAATGAGAGCTTCACGAGCAGAAATTAAAATTGAAGAAATTTTAAAAGAAGCTGGCTTAACTTTTAAAATGGAATATAGTTTTCCAGGTTTAAAGGCTGATAGTGGAAGACCTCTTCGTTTTGATTTTGTTGTATTTGATGATGATGGAAATATAGATTTTATTATAGAATATCAAGGAAAACAGCATTATGAGGCAAGTCAAAAATTTGGTGGAAAACGTGGTCTTTATCAACAACAATATAATGATAACAGAAAACGGAGATTCTGTGCTTTGCATGATTTTACTTTAGTAGAAATCCCATACACAGAAGAAAACCTTATCTCTTATGATTATATAATGCATAAAGCTGGTTATTAATGAAGAGAGGAGGTAAATCATTTGGACCTTAATGATACTTTAAAAAAGGATGGATTAATTGCGCTCAGTCGCCGAGACACTATTTATTCAAAAGGTTTTGATATGATAAATGGTGGAAGAGAAATACAATTACGTACTTTGGACAATGAATTTAAGAAAATTAAAGTTGGTATGAAGAATTTAGATGACGCGGTTCTTGAACTTGGTTCTCTTAAAACTTTTGCGCCAAGAATACCCTATGGCGACAAACGAGCTTTCTATCAAGCTATTTTAAATAATGATAATAGAGTTCTTCGTGATTTTTCAAGATTTTTTTATAAAACAAATGGTATATATAAAAGATTATGTTAGTATGTTGCTTATATGTATCGCTATGATTGGTATATAGTTCCAGAAGTATTTGATGATACTGTAAAAGAAGAAAAAATCTTGAAAGATTTTTCTAAAACACTTAATTATTTAGATAATAGTTATATTAAAAAAGTTTGTGGCGATATGGCTTTAAAAGTCGTTATAGATGGTTGTTATTTTGGTTATTTGGTTCCATCTGACGATTCAATTATTATTCAAGAATTACCTATTGAATATTGTCGCACAAGATATTCAGTAAGAGGTATGCCAGTAATTGAATTTAATATGGCTTATTTTGAAACTTTTTCAGATGCGAATTATCGTATGCGCATATTAAATCTTTTTCCAGATGAATTTAAAAAAGGTTATATTTTATTTAAGCAAGGAAAATTATAGCCTGACTTTTAGGGTGATCCAGGTGGTTGGTATATGCTTACTCCTGGATTAGCTTTTAAATTTAATTTAAATAATAGTGATATTCCTGCTTTTGTAGATATTATTCCTGCGCTTTTAGATTTAGATGCGGCTTAGGATTTAGATAGACGCAAATAGATGTAGAAGCTTTTAAAAATTATTATTCAGAGATTACCTCTTGATAAAAATGGCGATTTAATTTTTGATGTGGATGAAGCAAGAGATATTCATAATAATGCTGTGGCTATGTTATAGCGAGCTGTTGGAGTAGATGTTTTAACTACTTTTGCAGATGTTGATAGTATTGATATGTCTGATAGAAATACAACAGTTACAACAGATGATTTATCAAAAGTAGAGAGAACTGTTTATAATGCAGCAGGTACTTCTAAAAATATTTTTAATACTGAAGGTAATTTAGCATTAGAAAAATCTATTTTAGAAGATGAGTCCAGCATAAGAAATCTTTTATTGCAATTTATAATATTATTTGATAAAATAATATAGAGTAGAAATTCTGGAAAAAAGAAATACGCTTTTAGATTTTATATGTTAGAAACTACTCAATATAATTATTAGAATATGGCTAAATTATATAAAGAATAGTCTACAAATGGTCATTCTAAAATTTTAACACAAATTGCTCTTGGACATTCTTAGAGTTTCATTCTTAATACTGTTTATTTTGAAAATTAGATTTTACATTTAGCTGAATTAATGTTACCAAATTTACTGAGTTCTACTATGAATTTAGCAGATTTATTGGGTAGAAATGATAAAAGTAATGGTTCAAAAAATCAAAATAAAACAGAAGAACAGAATTTAACTAAGGTTAAAGAAGAAAAATCACCTGGTCGTCCTGAAAAATCAGATGATTAGAAAAGTGAGAAAACTATTTAGAATAAAGAATCCATGAGTTAAGGAGGGTTAAAATGAAACATACAAGTGTATTATTAAATTCTCCTATTGAATTTATTGAAAGTACAAAAATTAGTCCTTTTGTTTCCAAAGTATAGATAAAAGTTTGTTATGTTGGTGATGAACCTAATCGTAATGGTTCTGTCATTACTAAAGAAGTTGCAAGGGAAATGGCACCAAGCTTGCGCGCGTGCCCGATAGTCGGATTTTTCAACGAAGTTAATGGCGACTTTGAGGAGCATAATCGGCAGATAAATATATCTAATGGAGAATGGCGTATTACTGATACTACTGTTCCATACGGTTTTGTTCCAACAGATGCTAAACTTTGGTTTGCTACTTATTTAGATGATGAAGAAAATCAACACGAATATCTTTGTACAGAAGGATATATTTGGGATCATGCTTATCCAGAAGCTAAAAGAATTCGAGAAAAAGGCAATAATCATTCTATGGAATTAGATGAAGAAACTTTAGATGCTACTTGGTCAAAAGATAAGAATGGAAATCCAGAATTTTTTATTATTAATGAAGCATTAATCTCAAAACTTTGTATTTTAGGGGAAGAAAGTGAACCTTGTTTTGAAGGCTCACAAATTACAAGTTTTTCATTGGTTATTGATGAAACATTTTAGAAAGAAATGTTTGCTATGATGAATGAAATAAAAGAATTATTAACAGAAGGAGGAGCGAAAGTGTTTACTACTTATGCAGTTGAAATAGGCGATACTCTTTGGTCTGCTCTTTATACTTATCTTGAAAAGAATTATCCCGATGGTGAAAATCATTGGTGTTCTAAATATTCTGTGGATGGTATTTTTGAAGAAGCTGGTCAAAAATTCGCTGTTCTTTGCGACCGCGCAGAGATGAAATACTATCGTTTAGATTTCTCCTTAACAGAAGCAGATGGTTTTATTGTGGCTGATAATTTAGTTGAAGTAACTAAATCTTATACACCTGCGGTAGAACCTCAATTTGCCCCTGCTGATGTTGAAGCATATATTGCTGAATATGCTAAGAAAAAGGAAGAAGAAGAACAAGATTAGGGCAAAAATGATAAAGAAGATAATAATGATTCTGAAGAAAAATTAGAAGAAGAGAATTCTGATGATAATGAAGAAGATGAAGATAAAAAGAAAAAGAAATATTCTTTTGATTCAATTGAAGAAATTCCTGAATATGTTGAACTTTAGGAAAAATATTCTCTTCTTGAGGGCGAACTTACTCAACTCAATGAAACTCTTGAGAAGTTAAATGAAGAAATTATTCCATTGCGTGAATTTAAAGCTAAAGCTATTCGTGAAGAAAAGCAAGAAATGATTTCTAAATTTTATATGTTATCAGATGAGGATAAAAAAGATGTTATTGAAAACATTGATAATTATTCTCTTGATGATATAGAAGCTAAACTGTCAGTTATTTGTGTTCGTAATAAAATTAGTTTTGCACAAGAAGAAGAAAATGAAGAAACTAAAGAACCTACTACTTTTAGTTTAGAAGAACACGAAGATGACAGTATCACCCCAGCTTGGGTAAAGGCAGCCCTTGATGTTGCCAAAAATATGAAATAATTTTACAAGGAGGAAAAACAATGCTTAATGAATTCTTAAAGAAGAATATCACAAGCCAGGCTGAGTTTATTCAGGAAAATGGTTATGGCTATGGTCAAGTAGAGCCAAATCATCTTTCTGCACAGCGTACAGCTCAAGTTTATGCTCAGCTTCCTGCTGCTGCCGATATTGAAGTACTTGAGCAGGGACAATTCGTAAAGTATGATTATGCAAATGGTGTTTGCAATTTTACTGGCGCTGGCGAATGGATGCTTGTTTTTAATGAAATTAAACTTTATCGTGAAAATCAGCTTGATTGCGAATTTGCTATGATTAAAGATAATTATCAAGCTCGTGTTTATAGTCCATTTGGCGGAGATCGTGATGGTAATCCTGATACCGTTTGGAATAAACAATCTCGTTATTACAATGGAAAAGATAGTGATGGAAATACTTCTATTTCTCTTAATGATAAAACTTATAATTATGATGATGTAACTGCTGGTCCAGATTATTATGAACCACATTACAATGAAGATCCTTTCCATATTGAATCTTTTGCTGTTGAAAAAATGATGCCCGCAGGCACCCAAATGGTTCCTCGTGTATTCAAAACTAATGTTGGCGATATTATGACTACTAATACTCTTGGTGATACCAGTTATGAACTTGGTGATGTTGTTTCTCCACGTGCTGAAGATGGTATTCTGTGCAAAGATGGCGATGAGAGTATTAAGTGGCAAGTAGTTAAAATTTATACAATGCCAGATCATCAACCTGGTATTAAATTAATGCGTATTGCTTAATGAAAGGAGAGAAGTCAGATGTTAGATAAAAATAATCTTGTACAGTTAATGAAGACTGTTGCTAAAGCTGATCCTTCTGCTCCTATCGCTTATAGCTTTAATGGTGAGAGTCTTTCTTATGATGCTTTAAATGAAACTCTTCGCCAGGAGCTTAATGAATTAGCTGGTACTTATTCTTTATATCGTGAAAATAAAAACCTTATTTTCTCAATTATTGAACAAACTTTAGATGAAGTTCTTCCTAAGAAAGTTGTTGAACAGTATGATCAATTTGCTGAAGTTAAGACTTTCGCACAGGGAGATAAACCAATTTTCCGTCGTAAGTTAAATTCCAATAAGCGTGCTAAACAGTTCATCACTCGCGTTGGTCTTGCTGGCATTTACGAAGTTTTCAAACTGAGTAAAGCCGAAGAGGCTTTTGAAGTTCGTACTTCTGCCATCGGCGGAGCTGCTCAAATCGGTTTTGAGGAATTCCTTGATGGTCGCGTTGATTTCGCTGAAGTTACTCGCATCGTTATGGAAGGTATGGATGAATTAATTTACAAAGAAGTTGCTCATGCTCTTAAAGCTTCTGTAAATCAACTTCCTCCTGCTAATCGTGTAGCTACAAATGGTTTTGATGAAAATGCTTTTGATCGTCTTTTAACCATTGCTGCTGCTTATGGTACTCCTACTATTTACTGCACTTATGAATTTGCAGTAAAAATGATTCCTAATGAAGCTTGGCGTTATACTGAAGCTATGAAGGATGAATTATGGCGTACTGGTCGTCTTGCTTCTTATAAGAACCATAAGGTTGTTATTCTTGAACAAGGCTTTGAAGATGAAACCAATGAGCGCAAGGTAATTGATCCTGGTTATGTTTGGATTATTCCTACTGGTGCTGATAGTAAGCCTGTTAAAATCGCTTTTGAAGGTCAAACAATTGTTGATGAATTCAATAATGAAGGCGATCGTTCTCGTGAAATCCAAGTTTATAAGAAAGTCGGCGTAGTTGCTATGTTAGCCAATAACATTTGTTGCTATTGCGATACTGAACTTCTTGGCCAAATGGAAACTTGGAATTATAATGGTATTGATGGTCACGTTTGGACTTTTGATGGTCGTATGAGTGGTCAAGGTGCTTCTGAGGGAGCTTCTGATGACAACTCTTCTAGCACTCCTACTAATGGTGGAGAGAACGGCGGGGCCGAGGGAAACTGATTTAGGTAACTGTGGCTAAACTTGCTACCGCTCCATCTGATGTAAATGAGACTGAATCTCAAGAAAATCAGGACGCAGTTACCATAACTTAGAGTGGTAATGCTATTACTATTTCTGGTAAATTAGCAGATTTGAATGAATTTGCTTCTACCAATCCTTCTCAGGGTACTCATAAGTGGATTGGCGTTGATATCAACACTGGACTTGATACAATTGTTGGAGCAACCTGGAATGGTTATGCTTTAACACAAGACGATGTTGATGAAGCTGCTTCTGTTGGACTTGGTGCAGGACATATTATTTTCTGGGCTAAGGCTGATGCAATTGCTACAACACCTGCTAATATCACTATTGGTGCTGAAGGAAAAGAAGATGTAACCATTACAGTTTCTTTCGTTGATAGTGAATAATTTAAAATATAAAAAATAATGGGGAGATGGGGAGTTTCCCCTCTCCCCCTATTTTTATTAAGAGATAAAGGAGTTTTTTAATATGGATAAAAATAAAATTTATAACGTGAAAAATCGTAGTGCAAGTACTGTGGTTATTCGCGTGCCTGAACTTGGAATTCGTAAAGAATTCGCTCCAGGTGAAACTATGAAGATGAGTTTTGATGAACTTGAAAAACTTAGTTATCAACCCGGTGGTAGAAGTTTAATGGCAAATTTTCTTCAAATTATGGAAGATGATGTGAATGATGAGCTTGGTGTACCAAGAGAAGCTGAGTACTACATGAGTGAAGCACAAATTGTACAATTACTTAGGACTGGTTCTATTGAGCAGTTTGAAGATTGTCTTGATTTTGGACCAATTGGGGTGATTGATCTAGTTAAGCAAATTGCTGTTCAAATGCCATTAACTGATACTGTAAAAATTAAAGCTTTAAAAGAAAAAACTGGATTTGATGTAGAAAAAGCTCTTGCTAATGCTGAGGCTGAAAAGGCTCCAGATGAAGCACCTGCGGCCGCAGCTAATGCTACAACAAGTAGACGTCGCACAAATACTAATTATAAAGTTGTTAGTCGGTAGGCTACTGAATAATTATGAGGGGGCGTGAGTAGTGAATACTTCTTTTTGCACTATTTACGACCGTTTTCTCGGAAAAATTACTGATGATATGTATGTGGAATTAACTCCATAGGATACATTAAGAGATTTATAGAATATTTTACTTGATGCTTTACCTGGATTTGAATTTCCTCGTTGTATTTTATCTGATTATACGATTGAAACAGTAGAAAAGAGAAGAAGTGAATTAATTGATGGAGATTTTGTTTTGGGTATTATTTGGCATGAATTAGAAGAGCATGATTCTCTTGATGAAATGTTAGATAACGAAAATCAAGATGATGAAATAGTATTAGTTGAAAGATCTACTTTCAATTTTGAATTAACTCCAGAAGAAATTAATATTATTGCAATTTTAATGATGTGTAATTGGGTTTAGAGATAGGTTACTTCTATTGAAAATACAAGAATGAAATATTCTGGTAGTGATTTTAAAATGACTTCACAAGCTAATCATTTACAAAAAATGATAAGTTTATTAAATGAATGTCAAAGACAATCACATCATATGCAAAGATTATATAAACGTAGGAGAATAATTCAAAATACTGGAACTCCTCTTGATGGTAGATACCGTTCTAACTGGGATGTTTTTGGTTAGGGGGTATATTATGACCGATACAACAACTAAATATGGTTTTGATATACCAAAAGATGTCATTGAAAAAAATGTCATTCGCTTAACTAATCAAATGTGGAAATTAATTCCTATGCGTGAGAATGAAGAAGATTGGGAAAAACAACTTGATACTGTTATTTTAGAAATTGCGGGCCTTAATGAAATCTTTGTTGAGAACCCGCAGTTTTTATAGCTGCTTGCTAAATTAGAAGGTATTAAAGTTGTAACACCAGATTTTAGAGCTTATAGAAAAACTGTTTTTGAATCTATTAATATATTAAGAGGAGTTTTAATATGAATGATAAACATCACATCGGACCTGCGGCGATACAAAATCTAAGCGGTAGATTAGGACGCTTATCTACTCCCGAATATATTGAAAATTCAATAGAGGGTGTTTCAAATATGGCGCATCGTCTATATTAGATGGGTGGCCGCACGCAACAAGAACGTATGATCCGAGATAAGCGTCGGAGTTTAGATAAAGCCGTACTTTATTCTTATCAAGGAGCTTTTGTGAAGAAGTTCTTTCCTCTTGAAGAAGAAGTTACGGAACAACTTCGTAATTAGCCTCCGGTACGTGCTTTAATTAATCCTGATAAGGTTAAATAGGATTATGATGATAAAATTATTTCAATTGGCTATGAACATGAATATAAACCTGGTGATGTATTTGAATGGGTAAATACTAATTCTTATTGGTTAATTTATTTACAAGATAAAACTGAATTAGCTTATTTTCGTGGAGAAATTAGAAGATGTAGATATACTATCTATTTTCAAGACGAAGATGGAAATTAGCATATGACTTATGCTGCTGTTCGTGGTCCAGTTGAAACTAAAATAGATTATATTCAAAAAGCTGGTATTAGTGTTGAAAGACCTAACTTTTCATTAAATATTTTACTTCCTGCTAATGAGTTTAACTTGAATTATTTTAATCGTTATTCTAAATTTTATCTTATAGAAGATATGAAAAAAATATGTTGGAGAGTTGAGGCCATTGACTGGATTTCTACTCCTGGTATTCTTTAGGTTAATGCTGTTGAATATTATTCAAATGAATTTGAAGATGATATTGAAAATGGTATTGCTGGAGGATTGATTATGAAAGAAGAAAATCCAAATACTGGTCGTATTGAACATTTAATTACTGGTGATAGTTTTATAAAACCAAAAGGTATTTATACTTATACTTATACAGGATTGACTTAGGCTGAATGGAGTATTGATTCTAAATATCCTGTTAAGTATAAAATTGTAGATGATAGAACAATTAAATTAACATGGACAGCAAGCTATAGCGGATAGTTTGATATAGTTTATGGTCCTCTTACTAAAACAATTGTTGTAGAGTCTTTATTTTGAGAAAAAGGAGTTTTGCTTGTGGTAAAAATTGAATCTTATACTTATCCTCGTTCTAGTTTCCTTGCTGTTGAAAAAGATATGGAAATTTTAATAAATCATTTTTTAAAGAACGAGAGATTATTAAAATTATTATATTATGATACTACTGATGCGTTGGAAAAACCAACTGTGCCGCAGGAAAAAGTATTAGATATGTTTGGGAAACAAATTAAAATTGTTCCTAAGTTAAGAGTTGATAAACCTGAATTTTGTTATTTGATTATTAGCTTTGATAATTTTACTCAAAATATGACAAATCCTGCTTTTAGAGATAATATTGTTTCTTTTGATATTGTTTGTCATTTTAATCAATGGAATTTAAAAAATTTAGCTTTAAGACCTTATAAAATTGCGGCAGAAATTGATAGTATGTTTAATAATAAAAAATTAACTGGTATTGGTACTCTTTAGTTTTTAGGAGCAAATTAGATAGTATTATCTGATGAATTTGCTGGATTAACTTTAATGTATCAAGCTATTCATGGTTATTAGGGTGAAGATTCTAAAAATGCATTAAAGCCAGAAGAGCAAGAAGATATTGAACTTAATTGGGATAAGATTTTTAATATACCAGATGAGTTATGATTTAAAACTTGCTTTAATGTGCGGAACTGATATTCCAATTCCAGAGTGTTAGTTAGTTGTACATTAGCCAAGACTTTGTGAAATTGCTCTGATTGGTGATACAGATTTTTTTACAGGAGTGCAAACGCTTTGTGTAAATAAAAGTATGATTGCTTAGGGCGAAACTCTTTTAACAAATACAAATAATTTTCAAATATTTATGACAATAATGCAAGAAAAAGAAACTGCTGATAAAAAAGAAGCTGTCAAACAAATATTTCCTTTAATTTTACCAAAATATCAAATGATATTAACTCCTCGTAGTATTATATTAAAAAATGAAAATGAAAATATTGTAATTGATGAATCTAATTTTGAAATATTTCAGCAGGTTTTGATAAAAATTTTTTGTATTAATACTGGTCCTATGGAAATGCAATCTTTTAATCCTCAAGGAAAAAAAGCTAAAGAAATTGCGGAGAAATTAATGCGAGCAAGATAGCGTGTAGCTGCGCAAAAAGCAGAAAATGGTGGAAGTATTTTTGCTCAATACATTTCTATTCTTACTGTTGGATTAAATTCTATGTCAATTGAAGATTGTAAAAAACTTACAATGTATTAGCTTTTTGATTTGGTTGAAAGATATATGCTTTATGTAAATTGGGATCTTGATATCCGTTCTCGTTTGGCTGGAGGAAAGACCGAAAAACAGCCGGACAATTGGATGAAAAATATTCATTAATTAATTAAGGAGGAAAATTACCATGAAATTTGGTGTTCGTGAGATTTGCGATGTAGTCCTTAAAGCAAAGGCTGCTCAGAAGATTGGTAATAAGGTATTCTATAAGAACGAACCAGTTCTTTATTTTGATAGTCTTAAAACCTCCAGCATGGAAGGCGCTGCTACCACAGTATATGCTCAAGGCGGACGCGGCAATGCTCGTTTAGTTGCTTGGGAAGGTGAACGTACAGTAACCTTTACTATGGAAGATGCTCTTATTTCTCCCGCTGGTTTTTCTATTTTAACTGGTGCTGGTCTGATTGATGCTAAAGATAAACCAGTTATTATGCATACTACTGAACAAACTAATAAAGTTGAAGTTAGTAATGAATATGTTGAAATTACTTTAAGTCAAAAACCATATGTTGTTGGTGAAAGTGCTTTAGACGGTGATTCTGTTGTTACTACAGTTAATGGTTCTGAAGATTTCATTTATGTAATGGTTTTAGATGATAATGGTGAAGTACATACTGAACCTTATATTGCATCTGAAGTTGCAACAGATATTGTTGAAGGTCAAAATAAAACTTATACAATTAAGGTTTATGCTACTGATAATAATAGTTCTGATGATAGTGTTCGTATTAATGATTTAACCAAGTTTTCTAATGGATGCACTGTTCTTGTTGATTATTATGTAGAACATACTTCTGGTGCTTTCCAAGTAGATATTACTCCAGATAAATTTGGTGGTAACTTCTATCTTGAAGCTTCTACTTTGTTCCGTGATACAAATGGTGTAGATATGCCTGCTGAATTTGTTATTCCTAACTGCAAAGTTCAATCTAACTTTACATTTACAATGGCTTCTTCTGGCGATCCTTCTACATTCACTTTCACAATGGATGCTTTCCCAGATTATACTCGTTGGGATAGAACAAAGAAAGTTTATGCTGCAATTCAAGTTCTTGAACTTGGTGAATTAACTGCTGATTTTGAACGTCTTGGTACACATCACAATGGCGAAGATCCTGATGCTGATGAAATAACTGTTTTGTCTCAAGATACTCAATCTGCTTATAATGAAAATCAGAAACCTTATCTTGAAAAAGACTAATTATAAAAAAGGAGGAGAGATAATCTCCTCCTTTTTTTTATTATGAGTAGAAGGAGATGAGTTAGATTGGCTAATGAAGAAGTTGTAAGTGTAGAAGAGATGTTTTCTATGTTAAAAGATTTAGAATCTATATATAATTCTGAAGCAGAAGAACAATAGTAGAAAAAAGTTTTGAATTAGTTGATTATTATGATTAATGAAATTTATACAGAAGTTACAGCAATTTATTCTATAGAATTATAGGTTAATAAATTTGGTAATTTATATGCAAAATATCAAAAAACAGATAAATTTATTAGACATACACGCATGGAAAAAGTACTTAAAAGATTGGTTTCATTTTTATATTTATTAAGAACTTGGTTAACAGGTGAGGAAATTATTTTAAGACTTGGTGGCACTGATGTTGAAGGAAGTGGGCTAGCAAAAGTTGATGTTAGATAGGATAAATGGTTAGCTGATCTTTCTATTAATATATCTCGTAAGGCTATAGAACTTTCTCATGAAGTATCAAGTTTATTGGAAGAAGAAGCTAAAGAAGATGCTGTATCTGGATTATCTCAGCTTTGGTCTATAGTAAAAGAAGCAGCAGATTTTAGCAATGTATATGATAAAGAATCAGATGCTAAAATAAATCAAGTTGATTTTTATTAGAAAGAGAATGCCAGAGATACAGAAGTTTATATTAGATTTGCTGGAAAATATAGTAGACCTATAGCATACTATGCAAAATAGTTTTATTATAATATGGGTTGGATTTATGAATGGCTTATGGATTTTATTGAAAATACAGATATAGATAATTCAGATTTAAAAGAATATTTTAATACTACAGAACATCCTTTAGCTATTTTATTTTATACTCATGCTCCAGACTCTGTACGTTCATTGCAAGGTGGAGATGTTAAGAATTTTTAGGTTAAATATGGAAATAAAAAATTACTTTCTTTTCATCAGTTGTTATTATATATTCAACAAATGCATGATATTATTAATTAGTATAATGATAAACGTGAAGGTAGCGCTAAATAGGTTATAGAAGAATTGAAAGAATTATTTATATAGAAAAATTAGAAATAGGTAAATTTAAGTGCGAGACAAAAAGTTTTAGAAGAATTAGTTGCTCCATTAGAAAATGTTGCAAAATCTTAAAAATTTTGTTATAATATAAATAGAAAAATATAATCAGAGAAAAAGGAGATGTTATTATGACAAAAATATCTTTTACAAAACTTAATTTACATAAAAATGATGAAGTTGCTTCTTTTGAATGGAATGATTAGATCATTGAAGTAAAACAATATCTTCCTATTCAAGAAAAAATGAATTTAATTAGTTCAGTATTAAATCAATGTCAAGATGAAAATAATTTTATTAATGAAGCAAAATTATCTCTTTTTATGGATTTAGAAATGGTATTTAAATATACTAATATTAATTTTACAGAAAAACAAAAAGAAGACCCTGCTAAACTTTATGATTTATTGGCTAGTAGTGGATTTTTTGCTGATGTTTTTCATCATCTTCCAGAAAATGAATATAAATGTATTGCTGTTTGGTTAAATAAAACAGCAGAGCATATTTATAATTATAGAAATAGTATTTATGGTATTCTTGATGCTATGAATACAGATTATAGTAATCTTGAATTAGACGCTGAAACTTTAAAAGAAAAGATTGCTGATCCAAACTCTCTTACACTTTTAAAAGATGTATTAACCAAACTTGGTTAATTTATAAATTTACTCTTTTAAAATTTAATAGGAGTAATCGGGGATAGGAAATGATTATTTTCCTATCCCCTTATTTTTTATATATTATTATTAAAATTTTGGAGAGAAAGGAGTAGTACATTAAATGGCTAAACAATTAAATGTTGATTTAAATGTAAGAGCTAATGCTTCTGAAGCTAAAAAATCTTTACAAGATTTATAGAAAACATTAACTCAATTAACTAATATGAGTATGTCATCTACGACAACAGGTATGACATAGGCTGCTCAGGCTGCAAAAGAATTATCAGTGCATTTAAACAAAGCAATTAATACCGATACGGGTAAACTTAATTTAAATGCGCTTAATTCAAGCTTAAAAGCTTCTAAAACTGATTTATCAGAGTTATCTAGTAGATTATTATCAGCTGGAAGTAGTGGGCAAGCTGCGTTTACATAGTTAGCACAATCAATTGCGGCCGCAGATAGACCGCTTGTAACAATGGGTACACATCTATCTGGATTTTTAACAACCTTAAAAAATACTGCTAGATGGCAAATTTCTTCTAGTATTTTACACGGGTTTATGGGAACCATTTAGAGTGCTTATGGCTATGCTTAGGATTTAAATCAATCTTTAAATAATATTAGAATCGTTACTGGATAGAGTGTAGATTAGATGGCTTAGTTTGCGGAATAGGCAAATAAAGCCGCCAAAGCTTTAAGTACTACAACTACGGCTTATACTGATGCTGCTTTAATTTACTATCAACAGGGTTTAACGGGTAAAGAAGTAACTGATAGAACAGATGTTACTATTAAGATGGCTAATGTTTCTCGCCAAAGCGCTGAAGAAGTATCAAGTCAGATGACAGCTATTTGGAATAACTTTGCTGATGGATCAAAAGAATTAGAATATTATGCTGATGTTATTACTGCTCTTGGTGCGGCAACAGCATCTAGTTCTGATGAAATCGCTGAAGGTTTACAGAAATTTGCTTCTATTGCTGACACTGTTGGTTTAAGTTATGAAAAGGCAACAGCTGCTTTAGCTACTGTTGTTGCTGAAACTCGTTAGAGTGCTGATGTTGTTGGTACTGCTTTTAAAACAATGTTTGCTCGTTTACAAGGTTTGTCTCTGGGAGAAACTCTTGAAGATGGAGTAGATTTAAATAAATATTCAAGTGCTTTAAAAACCGTTGGTGTTGATATTATTGATGCCAATGGTAATTTAAAGGATATGGATAGCATTCTCGACGAAACCGCGGAGAAATGGAATACTATTAGTGAAGCTCAAAAAGTTGCTTTAGCTGAAACTGTTGCCGGCGTAAGACAATATTCTCAATTTATGGCTATTATGGAAAACTATGATAAAATTTTAGCTAATCAAGACCTTGCGGCAGGTTCTAGCGGTACTTTACAAGAGCAAGCAGATATTTATGCTCAATCTTGGGAAGCTGCATAGAAAAGAGTTAAAGCTTCTTTACAATCAATATATAGTGATTTAATTGATGATAAATTTTTTATTAAATTAACAGATGGTTTTGCTAAACTTCTTTCTGGATTAGATGCTTTTATTGATGGTATAGGTGGATTAAAGACATTATTAATTGGTATTTCAGGATTTGTTTTATCTTCTATTTCTGGAAAAATAGGTCCTGCTATTAATTAGTTAAAAGTTAATTTAACAACAATGTTTTAGTCTCCTATGCAACAAGCAGAAGAATATTCTAGAAAAATGCAAGGAATATTATCTGCTGGATAGAGTGAACTAGGTTTAAATTTTTCTGGTACTAATAAATCTAATTAGGTTGCTATAGAAAATGCGAATTAGTTATCTATTGCTAAAAATAAATTATTACAAATTGATTCTCAATTAACTCCAATGGAAAAATAGTTATATCAATAGGAATTAGATTTAATTTAGGTTCAGCAATAGTCTGTTTAGGAATTAGCTAATAAAGTAACTGAAGAATAGAGAAACATTGAAAAGTTAAGAGAAACTATGGATACTACTGCTTCTGTTGCTGAATTAGAAAAAGCAAGAGCTTCTGATTTAAGAGAATTGGAAGCAGCTTATAAAGAAGCTGGAGAAGCTTAGTTAGAAGAAAAAACGCAAGAAACAGCTACTGCTTTTCAAGAAGCTGCTACAAGCTTAAATCAATATAAAGAAGAAACAAAAAATCTTATTAGTGATTAGTAGATTTTAACAGAAAAGTTGTAGCAAGCTTATATTGATTACTTGAAACTTGAGGCTGGAGAACAAGCTGCTACAGATGCAACTGTTTCTTTACGAGAGGCTTTACCTTATATTGGTAAAGAATTAAAAGAATTAGACGTTAATAAACCAAAAGAATTATCAGATGGATTATGGAAATTAGAAGAAAATATATCTCAATTAGGTTTAGAAGTTCCTGAATTAACAGCAGCATTTCAAGAATGTACAAAAGCAGCTGGCGATCCAGCAAAACTTTCTGTAGCTTATCAAAAATTATTAACAACTTTTGATAATGTTATAATAAAAGGAAAAGGATTAGCAAAATAGTTAAATAATATGGATAATGGAAAATCTACTTCTATGATAGAGTAGAATTTTCATAAAATGGAAATAGCAATATCAGAATGTGATGAAGCTTAGAAAAAATTAAATTAGGCTTATGCGAATTTTAATCCTTCTCATATTTTATCAACCACTGAAGCTTTTAGCCAATTAGCAAGTGTTGGTATGTAGGCTGCTATGGTTATTACTAGTATAAAATCTGCTATTAATGCTATAACAGC
>Ga0265301_10000836_pt1 | contig 42143 bp, 69 predicted proteins | sample AusTroGonzalo_MG_2_FD_193488 | JGI IMG/M metagenome (GOLD analysis project Ga0265301, IMG submission 193488) | Bovine rumen microbial communities from tropical cattle in Woodstock, Queensland, Australia - Gonzalo_04 | ecosystem: Host-associated > Mammals > Digestive system > Stomach > Rumen ...
GTGAACTCAAAGTTGGCTTCAAGTTACTTTCTTAGCCAATATCGAAAAAGTAGAGATCTGATTCTCTACTTTTTATTTATTGCTAAATATTCATTTCAATTTCTTTACCTTTTTCTCAAATTTAGCCACTCTCTTTTCTTTATCACATACCTTTCTCCTATAATATTCTACAATCCAGTCTGTTCGTGGGAGGGGGGGAGCTCACTTCGTTCGCTAAAGGAACATCAAGCGAGCGCCGACATCCGTACCCGCATTAGAAGCAGATAGATTCACACCGAGACGGAAAGCACCAGCACCCGCACCATTATTCCAACTACCACCAGCAAACGCCAAACGAGAAACATTCACATTACCAAGATCGCACCAATATGTATCATAGTTAGAGTTAGATACGATAGCTGTTTGACAGAACATACCTTTGTTTGTACCAGCTACTGCACTAATATCTCCATTTCATGCAATAGTTACTCATGTGTTTTTGTATTGGCTTTCACTTGTACTTATACTTGCTGTAAAGTCATGTAAAGCAGTCCACATAACTTTGCTGGCATCAGCAAATATTCATCATATCCATTGATTTTGATTTCCTCGCCAGTCTTCCAATCCAAACAATTTTACACTATATTTTCATGTACTTTCTCCATAAGTAGCATTTGTTTGGCTGTTTGTTCATCATGTAGCTGTTGCCGCACTATTTCAATCAACAAATCATCTACCAATTACACTTTGACAATCTGGATTACCATATTTCATCATGTAATAAGCGTTTATAAGCTCTCTTTGATAGAATCCAGTAATTGTATATCATGTACCATTGTTTCAAGCATAAGTTATAGCATTTCACATTGTATAACTTCATTGTGGTGTTTTACCACTCCAAGACTTCAATGTACTTCCATCTGTATAAGATAGATAAGTTCAGAGATACAATGGACTTGTGGCTACTGTAGCACTTGCATTTGCCTCAATATCTCAAGTCTTTTGGAAAGCATAATATTGGTATCATTCACTTTCTCTACCTGTCTCTTCAGTAATAGATAATGTAATTGTGCTACCATTCTTTGTCATTTTTATTCATCTTACTGGGAATTTTATCATTACATTGTCTCCACTTGTTAGAGTTCATAATTGTGTAATATCTAATTTACCAGCTCATCAACTTTGTGCCTGTGTTATCTTTGCTGTTTCTACTCAACTTGTATTCAACCTTACTGCACTATATCAGAAGAATTCATCAAATGCTGTACTTCATGCCGTTAGTCAAGCAGCATCATCAGAATATACTGGGTTAAAGCTGCTAGGACTACTTGTCTCAGTAAATGTTACTGTAAATGTTTTTAAAGCTGGTCGTATCTGTTTCTCTGTACCATTAGGTCGCATTGTTATTTTCTTTACTTCTGTGCTACCTATATATATTTTCTTAGGCTCTGTTTGTACTAGTGTCATTTAGGTTAGTTAAGAATTTAAACTATTGTATTTGATGTATAATATGTTGTGTTTATATTTGGAGTTCAAGTAAATGTTCATCAAGTCTGATAGAACATAGAAGATAAAGATTGTCAACCATCTACTCAAGTTCAAGTTTCTGGTATCCTATATGGTGTTTGATATTCTCAAGTTTGTGTTTCGCTTAATTTTATTTTACTGCAACCAGCAAACATAGTATAAAAACATCTATATTCCAACGCAGTTTGTGTTATTTTTGGTAATTCTTCTAAATTAGAGCATCAGTAAAACATATTATTATAACAATATTGTTCTAGTGATGTAGCTGGTAAAGTTGGTGCTTTTGTTAAGTTGGTACATCATTGAAATAGGTTTGAATAACAATAGTTTGTTAATACCTTTGTAGGCAACTCTGGTGGTGTTGTTAATGCAGTACATCATTGGAACATATTACATATACCGTATGAGTTTGTGAAATCCTCTCAGTTCTTATTTATTAGATAATTCAGATTTCAACTCGCAGCTATGCTTCAGCTCATTACAAAATAATTATTATTGTTAGCATCATTATTACAACTATGATTACTTTCGCTTGTATTTCTAAAATATACTTTATCTCAGACATTACTTAACGTTATTGTATCATAATAAGAATACGGTATCCGATGTACTCAATCTGTACTCGTTACTAAACTTAGAGATGTCGGTCATCATACCTTATATAGAGATACTGTACTACCAGCTGTATTAGCTGTAAAACATAACTCTGGTGGGTTGTATTCTCTCCACATATATATTGCCATTGTTTATTAGTATATATGATAAATTGTATTTGCATTTGGTGTTATCAAAGCATACTCTGCTTCTGTTCATGCTCGGATGTAACTTACTGTTGTAGTTGTTCATGTTGTATCGTTTTGTATTCAACTTGCTGGTGCATTAGCCCAAGCTGCTGCTCAACTTACAACAGTCAACACTTGTCAGTTTGTTCATACTGCTGGCACTCATGTTGGTACAGTTCATCAGTCTTTTATCAATTTTCATGTAGCACCATCAAACAAAGCTAAATGTCAGTCTGTAGCACTTGCAGGTCATGTAACATCTCCATCTCATACTACATTCCAATTAGCTCAGTCATAGCTTTTTAATTTATCATTTGCTGTGTCATACCAAGTCATTCATTCTGTTGGACTTGCTGGTGCAGCTGCTGCTACTTTAATATCGTTTACAGTTACAGCTCATGTTTGTGTGTTCACTGATGTTACTCATCCATTATTCGCAGAGAACTCATACTCAGTTCAATTACGAATTATCTTACTTATTGTGTTTGTCATTATGAACTATATATAATATAAAAGTTATTATCTGTTGTCTTACTTGCTGGTAAGTTATCATAATTAGTCTGTGTAGTTAATATTCCTCATTCTAAAGCAATAGTTTCTGCACTTGACTGGTTTGTTGTAAAGTCTCATTTACTTGTTCATCATTGTGTAATTGTTATTGTTCCATCATTTACTGTTGGAATAGTTGGTTTGTTTAATATCTCAGCCACTCAACTTACTGCATTCCAGTCTGAATTAACTTGTGCAGCAGGTATACTTCATACTATTGTCTCTATCTTATCATATACAGCATTCTTACTTGGTGCTATAGTTGTTACTCAGTCCCAAGAACTTCAATATGCTACATCCGATACTTGGTTTGTATCTATATTTCAACTTCATAAGATAGATGTGTTATTTACTGTCTTAATGTTAGTTCAACTTACTAATGTCTCTTGTACTGTTACATCTCCACTTCATAATAACGAATTGCTATTAACAGTTTTGATGTTAGTTCATGAAACCAAAGTATCTTGCTTTTTATATACTTGTGCTTCAGTTGCAGGACTTGTTCATGTGTTAGTAGCGTCTGTTGTTTTGCTTGGTAATACAGGGTCAACTGTAAATGTTTTTGTTCAAGTAATTGTTTCGTTTCAGTTAATTGTTACATAATTACTTAAGTCTACATTTCATCATAATGGGTCTCGCTCTGTACCAGTCCATGCTAAATTAGTTCAAGCATCAAACTTAGGTGCTGTAGTATGTGCATCTATAACGTTATACACATCTCATACTGTTAAGTTTTGAGTTGGTAAATGGTCGTAGTCTTGCACACTTCATTTATATTTATAAACACTACTTACTTTTCATAATACATAGTCAGATAATACTTTTGGAGATATAACCATTGGTGTTGTATCTGTTCATGTTCATACCTCTCATGCTGTCATGTTAGGATAAGTAGTATCTGTTAAGTCTATTGTACTTGCTCATATTTGGTTAGCAGTAAATGTTCATTTACTTACATTGTTTTGGTTAATTGTTAGTGTTCAGTCTCATATTACTGGTATAACTGGTCTATTTATTAAGTCGTTATAGTCTCATGTAAATGCTACTGTTGCTAACTCACTCCTTAATTGTGTAAATAAAGCATCTACTTCTGTACTAGAATATATTTGAGTAAATGTTCATGTTCAATGATCATAATACATATGTCCATCTGTTCAATACAACCATCTACCATAGTCTCAGCTAGTTGTTTGGAAATTCAATAATGTTCAACTTGTTATCCAACCATCACTAGATAATACTTGTCAGACAGTTACTCATACAGGGAAGTCATCAGTAGGTGTAATTCAACTTGCTAATTGTAAGTCTACATATAACTCATTGTTATCATCTACTTGTATTAAATTGTCTTCACTCCTTAATAATACCTCTATAACCTTATTGGCAGTTATGTTTATTCATGTCCCTGCACTATAAGGTAGTTGTCATTCTACTATTCTTACTGCCATTTCTAATTATTAAAGATAAAATAACTCATTCAGTCTGTGAGTTTACTACTTGGTAAACTATCATATCATGCTTGTGTAACAAATACATTTCATGTTAATGTTGGTGCATTACTTAAGTCATTATAGTTTCATGTTAAGGCAACTGTAGCAACATCATTTGTTCATAACTTAGCATTCCATGTATTCTTTTCTCCACTTGTTACATATTGATGTGAAGTATCTCATTCTGATATATCTGTAGTTGTTAATGTAACACTACCAGTTTTTCAGTTTACACTTGAAACTTGTCATGTTGGACTTGGTAGTTCTATCCAATTACTCAATGTTGAGTATGGGTCACTACTTAAAATATATGTTTTACTTTCATCTGTTACAATTCCATAGTCTCATTGTGTAGCATTACTTAATGTTGTTAAGTCGTTTGCTGTTGTTACAGTAAATACTTGCTGTGGGTCTGCTACAGGTATAACACTACTTGGTAACTTACCATTTGCTTGTACTACAGGTATTTCTCATTCACTTGTTCATGTATCACAAGCAGCAGCTGTTCATAGTGTAGGTTTATGTAATAAGTCTGAATATTCTCAGCTAAAACCAACTGCACTTATCTCACTTCTTAATTGAACAAATAAGGCATCTACTTCACTTTTTAGATATACTTGCTTAAATGTTCATGTTCCATTATCTACATACAATTTTCAGTCATCTCCATATATCCATTCTACATAGTCTCAACTTGTAGTTTTGAAACATAACATTGTTCAAGTTGCTACCCATCAGTCAGCAGCTAAAACTCTACCAGTAGTTACTCATACTGGTAATGTGTCAGTAGTTGCTATTCAGTCCTCTAATTGTAAGTCGCAGTATAACTCATTATCATCTAGCTTTAATAAGTTATCTTCACTTCTTAATAAAAGGTTAATTACTTTATTCGCAGTAACCTCTATTGCTGTTCCTCCGACTTCGTTTTTATCTCATTCATATAGTCTTACTGCCATTTGAATTTAGTTATGGTTTAAATTATTCTGTCTCAGTTTCAGTAGGTGTCTCCGTTTCAGTTTCAGTTTCAGTCTCTGTAGGTGTTTCTGTTTCAGTAGGTGTTTCAGTAGGAGTTTCAGTTTCTGTTTCAGTCTCAGTTTCTGTTTCTGGTATAACCCTTATTACATCATTAGAATATTGTACTGCCATTCCATCTATATCTGCATCATATTCTCTCCAATTAGCTCTTTCATATACTAATAATGTTTCTCCATCATAAGCCTTCCATTCATTATCATAATAGAAAAGGTCGTTTCATGTATAAGGAGAAAGAAATGCCTGACACTTTTTGTTATCTGTTGTCAATACTCGTACTGGTTTCCATTCATATGTACAAGCTCTTGCTAAATTTGTTGGTTCTATTGCCATTTTTAATAATTAGTTAATAATAAAATAATTATCTAGCAACTACTTTTACAACATCTCCACTTTGTCACATAACCATTGGTCTGTTTAATGCTTGGAGTTGTCTATTTCGTGGTAGTTGTATTTCTCATTTTGGGTTTAATTGAATATAGTCTGCTCTTGTTCCATCATTAGTTTGGTTATTTTCTGTGTAGTCTGAAACTAATACAGGTCAAGCATTGTCTTCATCTGCTGTAATACATAGACTATCATATAAAGCACCAAAACTATCTGTTATTTTATCTCATGGTGTATATCTGTCTTCTAACTTTGAAATTTCTGTTCATATATCTACTGGTAATTCCATTCGGTCTCCATTCATTACAAATGTTGCTATCATCTCATATTTTTTAATAAATAAAGTTTTCTATGATATTCATCTGGTTCTTCTCCTTTTACATCTAATTCCATTTCTTTTCTTATCTTTGTGTTCGCTATCTTTTCTAACTCCTTATTCTTCCTTTGGGTATGCTCTAATTCTTTTGTTAAGTGGTATCTGTTTGTGTCTTCTATATATTGCTTTGAGTTCTCATATTTAACAACTTGTCAGTTCTCAAATATTAGGTTGTCTGTCATACTATAATTTACTATGTATTCCCTATACCTGTTCTGTATCCCCACCTTTCTATTCATTGTCTTTAATATGATATTTCACTTATCACTTACATAAACATACATATTAACAAGGTATAAATACTAAATTATAATATATTGTTGCTGTTGGAGTATCTAAGTCTGTTCAGTTTCATTCTAATTGATACCAAACATCATACCCACCATTTACATGTACCTTATCAAATAATATCTCATCTTTATTCTCTACATACTCGTTATGTTCTCCAACCTTGAATTTACTAATTACTAGATATTCTCCATCTGGTATATCTATGCTATCTAACACAACTTGTTCATATCAAGATACGAATGTTTTATCATTGAAAACACTAGGTTGTACCATTAGCTTTTGTTCAAATTCGTTAAGTTTCTTTGCCGAACGAAGAATTGTGCCACTCAAACTTTCAACTGTGTTATTTGTATTTCATAATTTTTTGTTTAGTTCGTTTATTAGGTCATTCTGTTCTCCATTCTGGTCTGCAAGTTCAGATATATGGTTCATAGCATTCATGTATCATTCTAATAGATGGTCTTGCTTTTCTTTTAGTTTTTCAATTTGCTTTTGTTGTTCTTTTATTACCAATTCTTTCTGCTCTATAATTTTGTATATGTCATCTATATGAGAGTTAAACATCTGAATTTCTGTATCATCGTAATGAATTTCTAACTCAATTGGTTTTTTGAATGCATCACATTCTAATTTCCAAACATTTCATTTTTTAACTCATTCCTGTAAGTCCATATAAACTTTTTTTACTTGCATATGTTGAATTATTTATAAACGAATGCTTTATACTCAGCATATCTACATTTCAAAAATAATTTGTTCAATGTAGAATTGATGGCTATATTACAGTTGGTTTTAAATAGAATAAATAGAATGGAAAAAAAGAAACGATATGAACATTTAACAAACCCAGCAACAATAATTAGTCTTATAGTTGCTATATTCGGTTTCTGAGTTACACGATGAACTCTGAACAACAGAATAAATAGAATAGAAGAATTTCAACAGACTGTAGATATGGTACAAATTCAGAGTACATTAAGTTCAATTCAGAAGGATATCGAATGGATAAAAATTGAATTAAGAAAGTAATTTATTTGTTAATAAATAAATATGACTAATGTAATTCTAGTTTTAGTTGTGTGTTCTACTGTTATTACAAGCATTGTGAATGCTTTGAAACCAGCTTACAAAAAGTTCGCAGGTAAATGGACAGTAACTGTTAATGTAGCAGTAGCATTCGCTTTAGGTATCTTAAGTGCATTCTCTGTAGTACCTATGTTGTGACTAGAAATAAACACATGACTAACTATTATGGTAGGTCTAGCTTTATGAACATGAAGTAATATCTTTTTTGATATTATGGAGTTAATTAAAGCACGATGAGACAAAATTAAGTCAGCATTACCTACGAAAAAAGAATAATTTAATTGTCCCACTTTTTGTGGGACTTTTATTTTATTTATAAGAAATGAGTAAGAAGAATAGATATAGCGACCATCATATGATACCACGTGCGAATGATGATGGTACAAAATTTACAAGTAATAAATTAAATATTGAGAGAATAAACGACACCACACATGTGAATTATCATCGCATTTTCAATTCGGAAACGCCACAACAGCAACTACTCCATGTGCTAAAATTCAACAAGCAAATATTAAATGATGAGTTTGTAAGAGAAATATTAAAAGTTTTAGATAAGTACATTTATAATTACTACAAGATAGAAACGCACATCGTATCTGAATTGTGAAGTTTGTTAGATATGGAAAAGGAGTATTTTAGTAGTAAGAAGTAACATGAAATTATGAAAGATATTACGACCATGAAAGTCTAAGTTCTATAGAGAATTTATGACTAACCTAATTAAAAATATATTGGCTATCATATTTGGTAGCGTGTTATTTATATGAACAGTACGAGGACTTGTTTATATTATAAAATTATAAAATGAAAGACAAACAAAAACTAATTGAAGAAAAAAGAGCATTGGTAAGCCAGTTTAATATGTTACAAGAGAAACTAGATAGTTATGGTTTCGATGTTCTAATTAATGATAACTGAACGTTTAGAGATGAAGCAAATAAGAAGAAAGTTATTGAGTTAAGAATACAACAGATAAATAGGCTTTTAGATGATATAAACGAATAATGAATAGTTTTGAACGACTACCAGAAGAAGAAAAGAGTAAATATGTAGATGAACAATATGCCTTATTGAAACAGTTAGAAGAAGAATATCAGTGGACACAAGATCCAGAGACAAAAGAAAAAATGTTGTGAATAGCACACGGCATAAATGATATGCTAACAAGTAATTTAATTCATAAATATTAACAATGGATGAAGTAATATTACCACAAAATGCTGTGTATGATAACCCAAGTGAGTATGATATTCTTTGGGAAGACTATGCAGAATGACTATCTAAATGAAGGATAGCAGATAAGTACAAAATTAAGGTACGAAACCAAAATGCTAACAAGGACACTTTAAAAGCTTGTAGTGTATATGGTTTAACAGCTATTTATAATGGCTATCAAATGAGAGAATATGATGAGAACTGAGTAGAGTTTGAACAAGAAGACCCAAGATGGAAATGGTTAGCATTTCAAGCAGAGAGAGGTTATCCAAACTCATGAGCTAGTTTACAAGCTGTTATGACATTCTTTAAGAATAGAAAACTAATAGAATGATATTTAAAATGTAAAACAGCAGAGGAGTGTAAGAATGCAATTAATAATGGATACTTAATTTATACATGAAGTAGTAAATGTTCTTGGAGTAAAACAAGTAAGCAAAAAGAATTTGTATATGATGAAAATTGAGCAAACCATTGTTTCTCTATCATAGACTTTGATGACACAGGTTTCATAGCAATAAATAGTTTTGGAGAGAATTGGGGAGACAAAGGTTTCTTCCATATTAACTTTGATAAATACCAATATCTATTTAGCACATATGCTATAGTAGACCATGATGACACATGAAAATTAGATGAATTAGTATTCAATGCACAATATCAGAAAGCTATAGAAATGTGAATAACTAATTGAACTAGACCTGATGATCCAGCAACTAGAAAAGAGGTTGCAGTTATGGTTTACAGAGCTTTAAAGAAATAAGGTTAATAAATAAATATAGAAAGCCCTATGAAAATAGGGTTTTTTATTAAAATGCAAAAAAGTATAATTTTTATTTTTTTTATGTAGATATTGTGAGTATATTATACTCGAGCATTAGAAATAATGTGTTAGTAGTTAATTGGAAAGGGTCTACTAACAGCAAGCGAAAGGTATGACATACGAAGAAAAGCCTTAGCCAATGTGTACAGTTGGTGCTTGTCTAACCTACCCATGCTATATATCATAAATTAGTAATTTATGTGTGTTTTTTTGGTTAAAACAACTATAAAAAATTATATAGCATAAGGGAAAGGGTTTTGAGACAAGTTCTTGGATATTCACCGAAGAAAGCTATAAACACATATAAGTTTATTATCTAGTATGATATATAGCATCAAATATTAAAAACTCTAAATTCTAAATTTAGGGTTTTTATTTTATTAAAAAAGCCCTACTCATGTAGGACTTTTTTTATGTTAGAACTTATTGGTATTTTAGTCTATTCATTTATCTATCATATCTTGTAGTTGTTCATTAGTCATATTGTGTTTCTTTAGAAATTCCTTTTTAGTTTCTCTCATTTTTTTCATTTCTTCTTCGTGGAATTTTCTATCTGCATTAGATATTAAAAATTTTATAACACCAAGTAAACCAAAGAATAAAATAGCTCATCGAATTGTAGTCATCATCATTTAGTAAGTAGATAAAAGGGTACTGTAATTATATACAATACCCTTTTAAAAGTCAAGACTTATTTTTGTAATGACCTTAGATAGTTAATTCACTTATTCTGGTCTGCTATTAGTTTTTCAAATTGCTCTGATAATTTCATCAATTCTTCATATTCTTCTCACTTATAATTTTTTTCTATATACTCATCTTGTCGTTGTTTAATTAACTCTCTTTTCTTTTTCTCTGACTTAGTCTTATTCAACAACTCTTTTTGCTCAGTTGTAAGTGCTGTTGATGGTTTTCACTTAGCCAACTCTGCAGCCTTTTTCTGTAACTCTTTCATTTTGTCATTAGTCATTTCTAAGTAGTTGTTGTAATAGAAGTCTGAAGATAAGTCAAGGTCTTCGATAGAAATAGGGTCTTTTATTCATTTCCTACTTTTGTTTACCATCTCTACTTGTCATTCCAAGTATGAATAATAGTCATCTCATAACATTTCTCTTAAGTTTGGTTTTTCTGAATTTACTACAGTTTCACTAACTTTTGGTGTTTGTTCTACAGCCTTTGTTTGTTCTACCACCTTAGTCTGTGCCTTTGGTGTAGATACCTCAACTTGTGGCCTCACAGCCTGTGAACCATTAACATATCATTGTGTATTTCATCATCAAATTTCTGTTACACTATCCATTACTTTATTTCAATTAGGTCATGATACCATATTTTCTCATTGTTCTAATATTGTATATCAAGCATCATTTACTCATCAAGCCTTAGGTGCAGGTAATGCTTGGTCTAATTCTCGTTTTTTCATAAGAGCTTCAAATTCTTTTTCTGTATTTACTTTACTAATTGTTTCTAAGTCAGCAAGTATTGCTTCTATATTTTGATGTCATGCCAACCTATTAAGTATATCTACAGCTTTTGCTTGGAATTTAGCTGACTTTAATAAGCTCTTTGTTACATATGTAGACAATGCTCGGTCTAGTCAACCATAGTGGATAGCTAACAATTCATCAGTTACATCTACAGGTCATAGTATTCATTCTCAAGCATCTTTTGCATTATCTAGTATATATCTACTTGCTTGGGTTTCTCTATTAAGTTGTGCTAAATTATCTAGTCAACTTTCTTTTGCTGTCTGCATTTGCCATTCTCTTAGCCTTGTATCTAAGTTTGTAGCCTTTGATGCTTTAATTGCATCTTGAGACTTACCATAAGTAAACTTAGTATGTCATTCAAAATATCTCTTAACTTCATTTACTTCTGACATTGTAAGTCATTCATTAGTTGCTTTTTGTTGTAATTCTAATAGTCTGTTTAAGTTATTATCTGCTGTTTTTGTAGCAAATTCAATACTTTCTGTTAATACATCATCTACTACAGGAGACTTAAATGTTCATTGAATACTTCATAATGCTTCATCAACTTTCTTTATGTTATTTACAAAATATTCAGCCGCATCTTTTCTTGTCTTTAGTCATCTATCATTCATGAATTTACCCACATTTTCTCCAAATTGGTTTTCAAATTTTTGTAGTTTAGCAGGAGACACTTTAGTTATTTTCTCAATAAGTTTCTCTGCTCATACTCAAGCCTCTTTCTTAATAGCTTTTCAAGCAGCTTTTAGTCATGCTCATGCTATAGGTAATGCTCATCATAATGCAGCTCATATAGCTAAGTCTTTTCATGTAGGCATTTCACTATCTGAAACTATCTTATATAGTCCCATATCTGCTGCTCATTCTAATGCTCATGCAGCCACTTTTCATCCTAGTCAAGCTTCTCTTAATGCTCAAAGTTTTCAAGCTACTTTAGGCATTGCATCTTTAGCAATTCATTCTAGTCATACAACTTGTGCTAAGTCTGTAACTCATTTTGTAACCTTATATGTTCATGAATTAGTATTAGCTTTTACTGACTTAGATATTTTGCTATCTTCAAGATAATTCTTGAAGTCATCTACTAGATAGTTAACTCTATCTTCATCTGCTCATAATTTCTTAGCAGTTCGACCTATAATATCTGCAGCAGTATTTCATAAGAATTGTCCTATTCATGTAGCACTATCTCATGCTCATCATACCATATTTCTGAAGAAATTTCATTTAGGGTTGTATTTATCTGTTCATTGTGCTGTAGGGTTAGCAAGTCATTCAGAGTTTTCTAATAGTGTTCTACTAGCTTCAAACGAATATCATTGGTTTTTATAATTATACATCTGTCTATATTGCTCATCTGTTAAGCTATCTAAGTATTCTCTTTTTTGACTATCAGACATTGGACTGTACACACTTTTACCTAGTCAAATTTCTACTTCTTTGTTCTTAGATAGTCAAGTATCTGTAGGTGTGCTTTGTGTTCATGTATTAGCAAACATTTCATATCATGGAACTTCACTCCATGAATTTCTTATTGCTTCTTCATTTCACATTCAAGCTAACACAGATGTTTGGTATCATTTATACGATGGTGTTGCCATTTATTTGTGTTTAGAATATAAATTACCTAATTACCATATTTCTCTTGTTGTTGGTACAACTCATATTGCTACATACTCTTTAGACTTTCAACCAGATGATATAAACTTAGTAGCAATTATATTATTCCATGTATTTAGTTTGTTTTGTTTAGATGCTGCACTTTCTCATGCTTGTGGTAATAACATAGAGAAGTTAGACATCCGTTCAGAAGAACTAATAGCAGCTCAACTCTCATCCCTTAGTTTCAATTCTATAAGTCTTTGTAAGTTTAATAGAGCATTATACGCTTGTGTACCAGATGTAGTCTCTGATAACCTATTTCTAATAGACTTTTGCAATGCTTTCTTAAATGCTGCTCAGTCATCATTAGTTGTTCCAAATGACTGGTTTTTCATATCTTGATATATTAAAGCTACATCTTTACTATTTGCTAAAGCATCCCAAGAGCCATCAGATACTATACCATATAATGTATTATACATCTCCATAGCAACAGGTATCTTTGACTTTTGACCTGCATTTAATGATGTATCTTCAGTAAGCCTATCAAATACACTTGCCATAGGTGTATTGAAATATCAATAAGAGTTTTCTGAATTAGTAGCTTGTTGTGCAGCCATATCATAATATGGGTTTCGGAAACCTTTAACTCAACTATTCATTAATTGAGATAATGACATACTACTTGAATATACCATTTCATCTCCATTATTATTACTCCATAATAAGTCTACCATTTGTGTGGTTGGGTCATATCATGTAACTAGCATTGTATGTCAGTATGTACTATCGTATGCTCATCATACAGCAACAGCAACGCTTCATACTTCTGGAGTAAACGAATTAATATATCAAATTTTTTCTTCAGCCGTTGTCCATCATCTACCATTTGCTCATGTCATTCTTAGTCATGTAGCAGCTTCTGTAAAATTATCAGTAAATGCCTCACATTGTCATCAGCTGATATTGTATTTGTATCAGTTAGCTGTTTTTGTAGCTCAACCATTAGTATATTGTGCTATATATCATTGTAATAATTGACTTGTATTCTGTTGATATGTTGTATATGCAGTAGTATCGCTTATTTGTGTCATTGTTCAGTCATAATTAAGTTGATAAGCCTTACCATCTACTCGTTTAATACTATCTTGTTTAAGTTGCATATTTTGATAATACATTTTCCAATTATTCATGCTAACATCTTGCTGATATTGTAGTTTCTTTAAATTCATTTCTTCTTGCCATTGTGCATTACTTAACTCTGTCTTATACAAGTCCATAGCTGCATTATATCTACTCTCTAATTTGTTATATTGAGACTGATATTCTTGTAGTCTATTATTTGCAAAAGCATCTACTATATATTGTGGGACATCTCACTTAAATGCTTTTTGAGCCTCTTTCTTTACATTAGCCATCTTTTCTTGTATATCTGCCATTTGTGCATTTAAGTTTAACATCTCTTGAGTAGCTGTAGTAGCAACTCAATTATTAGACATTGATGTGCTTATATTTGTTATCAATTGTCATGCTTGTTGTGGAGAAGTAGAAAGACTATCAGCCCAACTATCTACTCAATTATTAACATTATCTATAGATGTTTGTGTGGTGTTTATTCATGATGTATTACCAGTTGTAATACTATTTATGCTGTTTTGTCATTTCTGTTCTTTAATAAATTGTTGTACCTCTGCATATTTTTCTGGGTTGTATTGCATTAAGTCTCTCATTGCTTGGTCTCCATATGGAGTATATCATCATGTTATACTTGTAGCAATATCTTCAGAACTCATAGACTGTAATTTTTTGAAATTTGCTATTCTTGCTTGGTTAGTTGCTATCTCTGCATTATAAGCATCTGTTTGTGTTTGTATTGCATTACCATATCCTCATTCATCAGCCGTTACCTTACCGTATAACATTCAGTTAGCACTATTTGCTAAGTCGTTCTCCATATCAGCTACAGCCTGTTCATTATTGTTGTTAGTTGGCTGTTCTTCTTCTTTTTTCTTCCAACTTTCTGGTATTTCCCAATTAACTATATCCTCACTAGGTTGTATTTCTTGTTCTTGAAAAGTAGGAGTGCTAGGCTGTTTCGTTGTCTTTTTAGTAGTTTTTGGCTTCTGTTGTGTTGGAGTAGCTTCAACTGGTGCAGGTTGAACTTCGGCAGGTTGTATTGGTTCAATTAATGATGTTTGAGGTCATTGTGGTATTCAAGCAACATGTCCAGTACCATTTAGAGCATTTTGCTGTCATTGAGTTGTTAATTGTCCATTAGGATAATAATAGTTATTACCTCAAATAGTTTCTTCTATCTTTGTTCATGATGTTTGTTGCGCATTTCATACTGTATTATTATCTAGGTTAATATTATCTGGTATTCATGCAACAGCACCAGTGTTCACTAGGCTATTCTGTTGTCATTGGGTTGTCAATTGTCATCATGGATAGTAATAATTATTACCTCATATGGTTGTCTCGGTCTTTTTTACTGCCATTTAATAATTAGTTAATAATTAAATTAGTTTCAATTACCTAGTGGTAAGTCTATATATTCTACACTCATTAAATTTGAGTAAGGTTCTAATGTTAATTCATTTCATCTTGGCTCTCATGTTCATGCTGTATCTGGTTCTTGGTCTCTCATTCTCATAACTAATATGTCTCATTTCTTTAAGTCCCTTTCTATATATCATCGTGTAGGCATTTTCTGTAATATGTCTCATAACTTGAAGTTTACATTTACACTACAACTACCATTTGGGTCTGTTCAACTTGTAGTTCAACTAAATGTCTTGTTAAATGCTCATTTCCACCAAGATACTGCTATTCATCATTTGAATAATAATTGGTATGTATCATTTGCATCCTTTCTATATATATCTATGTAACAACATACCGTATCTGTTCATGCTACTGGGTTTATTTCTTCTTTATGTTGTATTCTATATCTACCATCTTGGTTAATAATACAACTTAACGGTCAGAATGCTGCATATTCAGTAGCATATTGTGTATCTGCTCATAACCATGTTACATAAGGTCATTCTGCCTCTAAACTTGTTAAGTTTTCTACATCTCAAGCATATCAAGGCTCAAATGACATTTTCCATCTATTCTTCCATATTACTTCTATTGTTTCTTTACTTGCTCATACTATTAACTTTGCTCATGCTTTATCATTATAATACTTTCCACTAAATATTAATGTGTCCCTTAATTGTATGAATTGGTCATATGTACTATGTGTTTCGTTATCGGCGATAGGGTACTCTCATGGAGTAGCCAAATAGTCGTGTTCTCAGTCAAATTGTGTTCGTTGCATCTAATTAGTTTATATCATAAACATTATTTACTTTGTCTTTTGTGTGATACATTAAGTCTATCTGTCTAACAATAGGGGTAGCATGTGTACTTGTGCTTTGGTTCATAACTATTGCATAAGTAATTGTTTGCCAGTCAAATGTAAAACTTGACTTACTACTAGCTCATAAGTTATTTAATAAGTTAGACTTTTCTGTTCTTGTTCATTTACTTGTAGAACTAATTGTCATAGCATGATACCATCAGTTAGCCTCAGTAAATGAAGAAGTAGACTTCCATAAGTTATTAGGACTTACATATATGTCTATTGTTCATACATTGTTACTTGCGTTTTGGTTTAACTCAAAATTAAGCCTTACTTCATCTAACATTTTAGTAAGGGTTCATCATTCTTTTCACTCAAATTCTCTACTAATTAACACTCATGGATAATTGTTTTGGTATCAGTCTACTCAAGTATCGTATAGCCTCATAGCCCATACTCATGTACTATCTGAAACATATAAGAAACCTTTATTTTCACACGCTCAATATACCTTAACACTTCTTGTGCCATCTAATGATGTAGGTCAGTCTCTTAGCTTCCATTTCATATATCATTTATCGAAACCATTAGGTGTTTGTTTGAATTGGAATACTCCATAAGCATCAGCAACATAAAACCTACCACTTTTGTATGGTGCATTTGCTGCACAAGGTCATACAAAATATGGTGCTTTATATTGTACATCTAATGGGTCTAAACCTCATCTTTCATGGAATAATTGAACAGGTACATTACCTATCATTTTATTTAGGTTTACATTACCATCTGTTCAGTCTATACTTGTTATATAGTAGTCTACTGAGTTAATAGAATATACTCTCAATACTTTCTCTCATGTAAGGTCAATTACGTTATATACAAACGTATCTCTTAAATTGTTATTTCATTGATAATAGTAAACTTTAGTATTCCATCATTCATCTACACACCAAGTCTTTAAGTATTCAAACGTACAAGTTAAACCTACAATAGTTACTCATGCTTCATAAGTTAATACTTTCTTCCAACCAGTTACTCATAATGCTCATCAGCTATCAGTTTCTCTTGTGTCTAATTCTGGATAATATACCCAAATTTCTTGTCAACAAGCAACAACTAACCTTGTATTGTTATAATTAAGTATCGCTGTTATTGCTCAAGTAAAGTAGTGTCAGTTTCATGTGCTTTTATCTGATATACTCTCATCTGTACTATCTGTATGGTCTACAGCATGGTAAACATCTGTTGTTCAACTTCATGTCACTGATATACTTACCATTCAACTTCAAACTCAATACCAAAACCTATCTTGGAATACACATCAAGGTGTAGTATCTGCTCAACTATGTTTAACACTAGGTCATACATTGCTTTGTATAGACCAAGTGCTTCAAGTATATGATATTTTACTTGGTGCTGTGTCTGTTGTAGATGGTAATGCCAATACTCAATAATTACCAAGACTTACCAACTGACAATTAGCACAATTATTTGTATGAATAGCTTTATTAGCAAGTTTAATTCCGTGCATCTCATCATCACAGTTTATATTTGCACTATATTGGAAACTATGTTCTAACCCATAATATACATCTTGTGCTGTTCAGTCTGTCCAACTTACTTGGCTTATTACTCATTGTGTTTTCTTTTCTCATACTGCCATTTATTCTTTTAGTAATGACTAAAATATGTAGTATCTGCAAAACTTTCCTCAATAGGTCTTTTATCTTTGTTTAGACCATATATATTATCGTGTAATGTACTTTCAAATTGTTGATAATACCATTGTGCCATCTCTGGGTTCTCTGCTTGATATAACCTAAATGTCATATAGTCCTCAATAGCATCAAAGAAATATCGTGGTAAATTCAATGTATTTTCATCTGTATTTAGTGCTACAGGTTGTGGTATATAGTTATAACTTAATGATAGTCAGTTCTCTATATCCTCAATTGGTGTAGGGTATATCTTGATACTGTTCTTACTTGTGAACATATATCTAGGACTTAACATAGAAATTCTATCTAATACATAAGGTCATCAGAATTGCCTTCCACCTTGTCTTTCTAATTCATTATTACTGTCATATACATTACTTGTAGGTCTAATGTTGTAGTCTGATAAGTTTATAGGTTTACATACTCTATATAATGGTAGTCAGTTCTTATCTGTTTTATATGCTACCCTTAATTGAATAATACTATAAAAGTCAGGCACTCATGCCTCTCATAATGGTAATGTGTAGTCAGCTACATCTTTATCTATGTCTTTAAATATTGAAGATACATTCTGTTGTCCAGATACATACTCCAATAATGCTTTCTGAAATATTTGTAAACCTTTATTGTACCATGCTAATAGTACACTATTGTTTACCTGTGTTGCTCATCTTAATTCTTCAGTTGCCCAACCATTTATTCTTGTTTGTACTGTTGCCATCTACTAATTTAAGATATAAATACAATTTACTTATTTTCCCCCACTACCTCAGCAGCAGGGGATATATAAGTAGACTGTCCTAAGGAACTTACTAAACTTTGTGTAAACTTTAGTTTAGTACTATAATGCTACTTGCCATTCGTAGTTTGTAGAAGCTCTTGAAAGCATCCTTACAATAAAGAATGGGTTAAGTACAGCACATCCATATGCACATTTCCATCAGATAGTTGCTCTTTGGTTCAATGGGTCAGATGTTCATGCACTTCCATATGGTTTATATATCATTTCTAATGTGTCTAAGCTAGAAACTCCATAAGCACCACTTCTGAAAGCATATGTAGGATAAGCTGTGAAAGCTGTTCATCCAGAAGGTGTAATTGTGAAGGCTTTTACATTAGCTGAAATATAAATATCAAAGTTCTCCATAGATGTTACATATCCATCTTTAATTCATTTGTAGTCTTCGTAGATAAGTTTGTTCAACCATGTGTTTGTTGAAGAACTTGCACAGAAGTCTCTAAATGTATTAGGGTGCATAACTATCTTGAATTTTTCTCATGTTTGTCCTTGTGCAGATAAGAATGTTATAGCTTTTAATACTAGGTCGAAGTCCATAGTATCAGAAGGTGCTAAAGCATCCCTAGTTGCAGCAGTACCAGCCAAAATTTCTCCAATTGAAGCATCAGCTTCTAATACAGACTGAATATATTCATCGATAATTCTTCACGCATTATTTCCCATTTCTTCTCCTTGAGCAGCGATAATAGGTAATAATGTTTCCATATTCAATAAGTCTGTTATCATTGTCCAGTCTCCCAATTGTACAGGTTCAGCAACTATTGTTGTAATAGTGTTGTCATGTGGGTCTGGTGTATTACCTTCGTGAGCTATCATAGCATCAGCTAATGATGTCTTCATAGGGTTAAGTCTTGGCCAAGTAACTGACTTGTATCAGTCTTGTGATACTGCAGGTTGTCCAAACCTCATAAATACAGTAGATGGTTCTCCATTCTTTAAGAATGAATTTCTAAGTAAAGTTACTAATACAGACTGTGAGTTTCATGCATCATCAATTGCATTAACTGCTATTGTTCACAAAGCGTCTGTAGCTGTTCATGTTTGAGTAATTGCCATTTTTCTAAAATGTTTAAATATAAAATGTACAGCCACTCAACAACTAATTTACTTATTTATATCGAGGTTGTTTCTTTGCATAAGCAATAATTTCCTGTGGGGTCATTTCGCTTAGTTTTTTCGCATTTACCTCTGTTGTTGGGTTGGCTCATGCGATAACACTTTTAGCTCAAACCTCTGAATTTGTTTCTGGTTTAGGTTGTTCAACTACTTTCTTTCAATTCTGTCATTCATACAATGAAACCATATCGTTTATGTCTAGAGTAGAGTATTTATCAGCGAATGCTCAGAAGTCTCATTCATAACCTCTATTCTTCATTGTGTTCTCAAAATAAAGTTTCTTGTCAGCCATTCTTCCAGCTTTTAATTCTTCAATTTCTGCCTTAAGAGCATTAACTTCTTCGGCATGCTTTTCTCTCAATGCAGCATACCCAGACTTTTTTTGCTCTCATTCAGTGCTATCAATTTCTTCCATGTCTGTCATGGTAATATAATAGAATGTAAACTCGTGCCATTCTACGAACACGAATTAAGTTTTAAGTCATTAACTGGACTACAATTGTTTAGTTTATAGACTTGCAACTTCGGTCTTTGACTATTTGAGAGTATTAGTCTACTCATTCAACCTTTTCTCATCTCATAATTGCCTCAGCTTTCTCCATTGCCTCTTGTGCTTTCTTAACTTCTTCTGGGTCTTGTGTAATAACATCTACCATTCTTTCAGTCATTCACATTCCTTGTATAAACCCTCATAACACATTAAACACTGTGAAACCTTGAGATGATGGGTTAATGAAACCATCTTCAATTTGATGTAAAATACTTTTTTCTTCTGCATCCTTTCTTTTCTCTATACATTTCTTAAGTACTTCCCATCATGCAGATGCTTTCAATTCCTTTACTGCCTCTACTTCTTCATCAGTAAGGTCGTTATAGTTCTTTTGCTTAACTTCTACTTCAACATTTTCTTCCTTTTCCATCAATTCTTCTTCTAAAGCCATTGATATTATTTAGTAAATAAAATAGACTTGTTATTCTGTATTACTCGTTTAATTGGTTTACCCCAATTAACCTCAAGACATTTCTTCACTTCATCCATGAACATACTTACATCTAATGTGTTCATTCATTCTGTCATGATAGCTATGTCTTCTTTTGATAACATTCAGATAGGTTTCTCATACTTCCTTAGATATTGATATATCATTTCCCTATACCTCTCTGCTTTTCTCCTTTTTGTCATGCTTCTCTTTAGACCTTCTAAGTCTGGCTCACTTTTTCTAGGCTCAGCTCTTATCATGTCGTTTAAGTCTTTCATTACTTGTCGTTGCATAACCTGTGTTTAGATATAAATTAACATCATGTTACATATTTCTTAAGTCTTTCTATCATTTTCATATCAGCTCAATGGCTCTCTAACCATTCTTTGCTCTTTTGATATACATTAGTTCAGAAACCTTTTGTTACTAAGTAGCTTCTAAGTTCATCATCTCTTATCATGAACATAGGAACTGGTGCATCAAATTTCTGAAACCTTATTCCTCTTGCTTGCATGTGTACATCTGTACCTCATACTGTTCAAACTACATCATTTGCTTTCTCAGTTTGTTCATTTTTACTTTCAGCCTTAACATTCTCCAACTCAGCCTCTATCTCGTTGTTTATTTCATTTTCTACAACGGTCTCAACTGTGTTTTCAATGTTTTCAACCACCTGTTCTTTCATTTTTTGTCATTTCTTTGGTGGTTTTTGTCATTTTTTAAATGTCATACTTATATATTTAAGAATAAAACTTATCATATTCAGTTAGACACATCTAAATTTTGCATTCATCAAACATTTAATGTATCTCATTTGTCTCTACTCCAATTAGCTCTACTTCATTCTGAGAAACCTGTTCCACTTCCTAAGTTATCTACACTATCATAATTGATATTAGTTAGTGGGTCGTTATTCTCTCAAGCCATTTTGAAGTCCGTTACCTTTGGCTGTGCTGCCATATTCATTTGCTCTGTTCCTAAACCTTGTTGTACCATATATTGTAATGCTTGGATAGCCCTTTGTTTAGCATCTGTATCTTCTGCTCTGTTATAATACCATAACCTCATTTGGATATTGGCATTCTGTGGAATATAGATAGATATGTCTTGGTTAAGAAGTAAGACATCCATTTTACATTGGTATTCTTCCATATCTAACTCTGTTACACTATCTATCTCACTCTCATCTAGTCCATTATAATATGCAATAGCCTTTCTTATGTTGTTTAATAAGAATGGTGGCGTCTTTGGGTCAGATACCAACATATTATATTGTTCTAAATATGCTCATTTCTTCTCTTGGTAGATAATATCTCTTAATATTGGGTCTACTATCATTATTGAGAAGTCTCCTTGAATATCTTTCTTAGTTACTTTCTTATATGTTCAACTTAAACCATTATTTACTCTCCTAATTACTTTCTTACTGCTATTTCTCCAATAATATAACATATAGTCTCTATATAATTCAGCAAATTGCTTTGTTCCATATGCTAATATACTATTTTGTAAACTTGTTATCATATTAGCATTTATTTTCTGTATCTTACTTGCTGTAGCAGTATTAGGGTCTGAATTAGCACTTAAACCAAGTCATTGAGCAGTAGCATTTGTAAAACTCTCTGCTAATGCTTTGTTCTTTATCATTCATAGACTATTATATAAGTCTGTACTTATCTGTGTTTGTGGTAATTCATATACCATACTAGAAATAGGCTTAGTAAGGTCTCTCATTTTTACTGGATACCACCTATTCTTAATACTTTGGTTCTTTAATGTGTTGATATTATTTAAGAATACTTGCTCATCTATGAATATATTTCATCCCATAGCTTCACGAGTAACTTTTATCTTATATAAGTTTAATAATAGTTGTTCTGTTCTGTGTCAGTCTTCGATAATATCACATAGACTAATTCCTCGCCAGTCTGCTGCATCATATGCAAAACCATATACAGCAACTGGTATTACATTATTAGTCTCTGGTACATCATATATATCAAGTATCTGGTCTGATAACATTAATACCAAATACAATTTATTTTCTCCACTTTCTTCATCATATATATAGGTATAATGATAGTGGATAGTATAATGTCATGTAGATGGGTTATAACATGTAGCAATGCTTCTTAAGAAGGCATCTTCTGTTTCCAGTCAATTGATATATATGTCATAATGTCCCAATATCATTTCTTTGAACTCTTTATTTGCAGATACTGGTAATTGTTCTAATTCTTGTCTTGTAATAACCCTATCAAAACCAAAGAAAGGGTAGTCAGGCACTAATAAACTACCATCATTATAAGGATATACAAAACGTGGGTCTATTCTCTGTACAATAGGTACATTCTTCTTCTTATCGTATCCACTAAATAAGAATACTGCTTTACCATATTTACATACATCTTCTAACCCCATGTATCTGTCAAAGTCCCAATGCTCATTAGTATAGTCAGTCTTAAACATGTCTGTAAAATTCCTTGCTTCCATTTGGAATAATACATTTTCATCTTCCCAAGATACATCTGGCTCATTAACTATACAAGTAGCTTGCATAGTCCTAGCACAAGACCAGAATATCTGACTTCTTAATAATTCATCGTTTCTTTTAGTTGAATATATGTCTTTCTGAGACATAAAATGAGAGTTCTTACTCCTATTGGCATCAAAACCATGTCTATACTCTCATATTATCTTTTGTACTAACTCATCAGTTAATTTAACCATTTATCTTTCTATAGAAGTTAAATATCAAGTTATCTCTGTTTCACTCCATCTTAAATAAGGATACATTCTCATTATTAAGGTATCTAATAAGTCTGGTGACCTTCCTATTCTCTCCTTCATCTTCTCCTTTGGCTCAATTCTTGTCTTACCATCTATAGACTTCTCATCTATATATAGGTTTAACATCTCTTGAGTTAATATCTCCCAGTCCTTATCAGCTGTTAAATGTTCCCATTTAATGGCTATCTCTCATTTCTGCACTTTATCTTGTAATAAGAATGCACATTGACTTTTTAAATTAGCATAGTTGCTCTTTACTCCAGTCTCTACAGGCTTACTATTATTTATAAACCCAGTAGAGTATTCTATTCAGTCTACTACTCATCATCCTACTCAGTCTGCATCTATTACAATATTTCTAGGCTCTATATCATACTGTGTCTGTATAAGCCTTATTGCTATCTTAATTTCTTCAACACTACTTTTAGCATATGTCCATACTCTTATCCATGTATTTCATTTTCGTAAACTTATCCTTGTCGTATCTTTACCAAACCTAGCAACATCACATATTAAGTAATAAACATCTCCTTTGCTTTCATTTGTCTTTAACCTATCTATATCTCATTGCTTAAATAGTAGTCGGCTATTATCATCAAAGTCTCGTTTTCCATATAATAACCTATTCCTAATTGCTGGGTTTGCTCTCTCTAAGTTCTCTATGTAACCCTTATCTATAAAGTTATTAGAGTAGACTAGAGATGGTATGAATATGGCTTTATCTCCATCTTTATGTTTTCCTAGATAATACCTTTCATATACATGTCATGGGTTAGGGTTAAATGTTTCTAACACCTTTCCCAATATTCCGTACTCTGTATTCTTAAACCTTCATACACGAGTTTGTAATATTTCAATTCCATCTAATGGACATTCTGCACTTTCTTCAACAAATGCACCAGTTAATTCTAGACTTCAAAACCTATTATATAAAGGGTCTTGTGGTAAATAACATCATTCCCTTAATAATATCTGACTTCAATTCTTAAATGTTATTACATTAGATACATTGTTTAGGTTTCATCTCATTTCCATAGGGATGTCATAGTCCCTATAAAATTTCTCTAACGATATAACTGATGTCTGTTTAATGTTCTTGATAGTATCTCTGACTAGAGCATACCTAACTCAAGGATATTGGTTACACATTCTCCATAGCCAGATAATTCATAAGTAAGTTTTTCCTCATCCAGCTCATCAACCATAACCTATAGCAGTATGCGCATTGTCCATCAGAACATTAAATGCCTTTTGCTGGTTTTCTGTTAACTTTATCTCTATATTCTTCGCTGGCATAATATTCCCTATATCTACAATTAAAAAGTCAAAATTATCTCTGTCTCATTTTTCTAAGTTCTTCTAAGTAGTCGTTATACTCCTTCTTTTTCTTGTTTCTTCGCTTTCTCTGTGCTACACTCTTTGGGTTGGTGCTATATCATTCTTCTTCCTCTGCAGGTATCTTTGCTCATATCCACTGTTGAAATTCTACGAGTTTAACCTCTTTAACATCTCTTTCTCATTGTCCCATCATGTCATCTTCGTTTCAGTCTCACTCTCTCAGATACTCACAGATAAGTCAGAGTGTAATTTTTGCTCTATGGCATTCGCTCAGTCAGTCTGGCTTGTTCCATCTCATTCTTTGTTTGTGTTTACTGATATAAATTGAACAACCTTACTATTGTCCACTACATCATCTACTAACTCATTGTTTGCATATCTCTTATCTCTCATTTTCAAAAACTCTAATGCTACTTTTGCATTTCATTTTCATATTTCATTTGATACTGCAGCTCTTGCTATTAACTTTGTCCAGTTCCTAGCTTGTTCCATTCTAAGTCTTGCTTCTTCATGTTCTGGTTCAGCCATATACTTATAATATGAAGGTGCAGATATTCATGCTAATACACAAGCCTCATCTACAGTAGCATCTAGTCTAAATGCTTGTTCTAATGTATCTAAACTGTCTTCTACTGCTGACCTTCTCTTAGCTTTAGGTACTAAATTACTAACTCATCTAGTCGCTAAAGTCTTTTCTTCCTTAGGCTCTTTCATGAACTTGTCATCATCTAGTGTTATATCATCTCGTTTAACCATATTTTTCTGTTTAAATAAAAGTGTTACTTCTTAAGAGTAACTTCTTCATGTGTAGCCCATAACTCTCTCCATTTCCTTCTTGGACAATAGAAGTTCTTTGTCTTCCATAATTCCTCATTCTCTTTAATGAGTTTAGGCACTTCTTTATATAAGTCGTATGCTTTTGCTTTGTTATGAAAATAATTATACACTGCTGTCTTTAATTTCTGTAGTCATTCTTCTCCATATTTCTTTACAATACTCTTATCATACTCATTATTAGTCTCTGTTTTCTTTTTAACACTCCCCATAGGTCAAGTTATATAATTACAGGTATGACATTGTGCATTTATATTTTCTTTCATTAAACACATTGTACTATACCTTCTAGTATATCTATGTCATCATGCTAACTCTTTCCATTCTTTTATTTGATGACAACTAATACATCTTCATACTCCCTCTGCATTAGTATCTCTAAGTTTTGCATTCTCTTGAGCTAGTTCCATAGCAAATTGTAATGGTTTTTTAACAGGACTTACTCTTTTCTTATATACAACAGGTGGTTTATTCTCCATTTCTCTAATTTCATTCTTCATCCTTCTCTGATACTCAACTTTTTTCTTATTTAGATAAGCATTTATCTTTCTTTCATGTTTAAGTCTTCTTTTCTCTATATCTCCATCTAATTTAGCTCTATACTTGTTTAATAATACATCATATCTAAATTGTGTACTCTTTTTAAGCATCTCCCACTTCTTCTGTCGTTTAAGCTCTATACTTTCTTTTGTTTTTAACATTTAAAGAAAAATACTCATAAAATTACTATTGTGCTTTTGCGTTAGCACTAAGCACAATTATGAGTATTCCCTCACTAAAAAGTAGTGTTCTTTTGTCTTTCAACTACTAATTAACGAAATTGGGGTGAGTTGCAAGACATTTTTTCATAATACAACATCATTTTAGAGAATGTTCTCTAATTTAGTCTTCTATAATGTTATTTATTTAATTTATAAAACTATTCCTTACCCTCTGCTTCCTTCTTATAACTCTTTAATACTTCCTCACATAACCTTATCATGTCATTCTCTAACTCTACCCTTATAAAATATCATACTATCTCCTCATCCCTCTCTACTGCAACTATATTCCCTCTCTCTAATTGCTTATCAAACCACCTTACATCCTTCTCATCTCTCTTACATCTCTTTAACAACTCTTTTTTGTTCTTATACAAAACTAGCCTCATTTTTATTATTTTATAATATAAAACTATTTTCATCTAAACCCCGAGAAAAGTTGTCGTAATAACATCTATACCCCCAAATAGTTGTAAACATTTCTATGCATTTTGCAAGTTTAGTTGTCAAAATAACAACCAAAAATATTTCCCCAAGAAAAAAATATGAGAAGGAATATAAAATAGTTGTAAAATTTACAACCTTGTTTTTGGAAAAAAATAGCGAAGCATAGATATAAATATTATCCCCCCTGCCTCATTTTGGGGGGTGGGGGTCTTCTTTTTTGCTTGTTTTTACCTTGCTTTTTGTCTAATATTGTCTACTTATTTTATGCTTTTAAAATGAAAATTGAATTTTGATAGGTTATACCTATGTTTTGTAATTTGCACAAGTTATATTGTGCAATGTAGAATAGAATTTATTGTGAAAATTAGAAAGAGTTTTAAGAGTTTAGAACTAGTTTTTCTCTTTTTTGGTTTTATAGTTTTTAAAGTATTTATAATTTTTAATTGTGTATTGTTTATGTATCATGAATTCAACGTATAGTATATTATATTATTAAGTTATAGTTTATCTTATTAAAATAGAGTAATTGGCGATATTGTGTAAATGGTGTTTATTTGCGATGCTTTACTATTTATTGTGTATTGTGTAAATTGTGTAATTTTGCGACCTTGTTGTTATACCTATATATATAGTTTTTATTTTGTTATATTTGTATAACTTTTCATACTTTTTAAACTGTTGTTTGTCCGATATTTTATGTATCTAAAATTGTCCGATATTTCTTGATTTTCTCAAAATTATAAAATTTTTGTCGTTTTTTTATCATTTTTTCATATTTTGTCAATTTATTTTAATTTATGTTTTATTAGTTCTTGTCTATGTTTTGTGTATTTTATTTTTCAAAATATGTACTTTTTTTGAAAATTCTCTTGATTTTTTATAACTTTTGATTATAATGTAATTGTTATGATGAAGACAGGACATTAAAATAAATTATATTAAGGCTTTGTAAATGGTCTATATTGTCCCTTTGTTGGTTGTTCCTTTTAATTACTTATTTATAAACTTTAAAGCTCTACGGTTTTTTGTTGCCATTCTTATTATATATAAATTTCTATTTTATATAAATAAGTTGCTACACACTTAGAAGCGAACACACTACACACAATAAGGGGACAATATGGACTATTTAAAATGTCCTTTTTAATTACTTATTATTATTAAAATGAAAGAAACTAGAAAAACTCCCGCTTCTTATATTAAAGAAGCATTGAAACAAAATTTTCCATGAGTGAAATTTTCTTGTAAATACAAGAGTTTCTCAATGGGTGACAGTGTCGACGTATCTTGGAAGGGTTGACCATCTGAAAAAGAAGTTGAAAGGATAGCTTTTCAATTTCAAATGTGAACTTTTAACGGGATGGAAGACATTTACGAATATTTTGACACAGACAAGCCAACAGAACAGCTTGCAAAGTATGTTTTCTGTAAAAGAGAACCAGCCGAAAACGAAGACAAAGAAATTATAAAAGAAATTGAAACTAAAACAGAATTCACACGACAAAGCCTAATTGATATGATAAATAGAGACTGCGACAACACTTGGCAAAAATACGACTGGTTGAAAATGTCAGTAAGACAACACTTGCAAGAAATTGGATATAATTACGATGAAGCAAGCGACAAAGCTTGGATAGTTTACAACCAAGCATACAAAGAGGGGCTTTTTGCTTTTTAAAAGCCCTCCAACTCTTTTAATTACTTATTTACTAAAAAGATGAAAAACAACGAATTTTTAAAAAAATTAAATGCTTGTTGTAAAAAGCAAGCTGATATTATTGCAAAGTTATCAAAAACACAGGCAAAAGATAAACAAATTAAATTAAATTTGGAATTATTGGGATATAATACAAAATGTATTAATATGTTTTGACTTTGAAAAGACTTGCAAATTATAGACAGAGAAAGAGCAAACAAAGAAATTGCAAAAAGAATAATTGAAAATAAAGAAATTTACAACAATTTATTATTATTAAAAAACTAAAAAAACCTTTTAATTACTTATTTATATAAACGATGAAAACTAAACAACTTAAAAACAACGTTTTACAAGTTTTTTGCAAAAACTTGACACAACAATTACAAGCCCTTGTTATGTATCCTAATTATTTATTTGAAGTAAAGGGCGAAAATTGAGAGACTTTTTTATATTTTAAAATTAAATAAAGATGACACAAAATGAAAAATTATTATGATATATCCAAAATTCTTTGGATTATTTAGATAAAATATGACAAGATAAATGAGTTAGAACAAGCCGAACAATACAAAACACATGAGACTATATCCATTATGTAAGTATTACAATTGAAAATGAGAACACTTGAAAAAAACAATTTTTTCAAGAATACAACACACAATACAAAAAAAACGATAAAATTAAAAGTTATATTGATGACTTTGTAAATATTGTTTTAAGAATTTATAATATTTTATAAAAAACAATAATTTTTATATTATTAAATTATTAAAAAATGAAAAAAGTATATTTATTGATAGACCAACGAGCTGAGCCTTGCAATGATGACACAAAAACTTTTGTATTTGGTACAAAAGAAAAGGCTATTGAAAAAATGGAAGAAAATTGGAAAAATTTTATAGAAAACAACGATGAAGACTGTATTGAATATGATGGAAAAGATGCAAAAAGATGGCAACACTATGAAATAGTGTATGACATGCGAGTGGAAGAAAAAGATGTTTTATAATTTAATTTATTAAAAATGAAAAATAAAGACCTTATAAAGATATTAAAAAAACAGGATGAAAACGCTGAAATTAAAGTGTGAAAACCTATTGAAATAGAAAAGAATTGATGGTATCATTATTGAGAAATACCTATTGAAGAAAATAATATAATGATAAGTCATTATGACAACAAAGAAACAATAATTTTTATATAAAAAAAGAAACGGCCGTATTGCTACGGCCTGTCCCTTTTAATTACTTATATGTTTATAGTGATGAAAACTACAAACACTTGAATTATAAAAAAAGAATATTAAAAAGCAAGTAAATTTATATTTTATATTCTTATTTTGAAAAAATGGATGAAAAAAACGTAGTAAATAACGATGAAATAAAGAGCTACACATTAACTGAATTGTGTGAAAAAGACAATACAACCATACCAACAATTAAAAATGGTAGTATTAAAAGAAACTATATAAAAGTAAGGTTTGAAAACAGCAAAGCAAAAATGCAATGTAAACAATGATACCAAAAAAAACCTTATACAATAAAGTACATAAGACTAAAAGACATTGAAAGAGTGATAGAAAAACATTGATGAAAAATAATTTTTAAAAGTGATAAGTCATCATGGCAAAAATTAAAATAAGTGATACTAAAAAAAGAGAAATTATAGACCATATAAATAATACAAGTCATGAACTTATAAAGTGTTATGACTTGAAACAATTAGCACTTATTGAGTGAAAAAGTATTCAATACATAAAAAAAGACCCACGTTTTTTACCTGTTAGAATAGATACTTCAATGGCAAGAACAAAGCAAAAAATGTGAGTAAATAGAAATTGCTATACAACTAAATATATTAGACTTGATGAAATAAAGCATATATTCAACCAAAGAACAGGTAGAAAACTTGTCGTTGAATATTATTAAAAAACAGACAAAGGTTGAAATATCGGAAAGTCAAAAAAACTAAAAACAAAAGACCAAAAAGATATAATTTCTATTGGTCTTTTTTTATTTTGTAATTAAAAAACTATGAAAATAACAAATGAAATTCTACGGGAATACAAAAACCGACTAATTAACAAAAACTTTTCTACAAACACAATTCAAAACTATACATGAGACATAGAAAAATTTTTAAATTTTATAAAAAACAGAAATGGGCTTGGTATCGTATCAGAAAATGAAATAACAATGAAAGAAATTGAGAGCTATAAAACTGTCCTACAAAAAACAAAAACACCTCACAATTCAATTTACTATACGAAACAACCTACTATTTCACCCTCTACAATTCAAACAAAAATAATTGCAATTAAAAGTTTTCTAAAATTTTTAAACATTATTTATGATACATGAATAGATAGTAAAAAAATAGAAACAAAAAAATACACAAGTAATTATATTGAAACAATAACACAAAATGAATTTGATATATTTTTTAAATGGATAGGTGAAAGAGAAAAATATAAAATAAATTCATTAAGGTCGCAATTGTTTATAAATATATGATATACAAGTTGACTAAGAATATCAGAAATACTTGGCTTAAAAAGACAAGATATAGAGAAATGAGAAGCAAGAATAATTGGTAAATGAAATAAACCAAGGCGAGTATTCTTTACAAAAAGCAGTCAAGAATTATTAAAAGAGTATATGTATGAGAGAGAACAACCAATACCACGAACATGATATACAGAAATTCAGACAAACAACGTTTTTATTAGTCATAATTCATGATACGACTATTGAAATATAATTAAAAAAGAAACATATTGTGCAATTATAAAAAAATATAGTGATGAAATGAACGAACAAGGTTTAATAGATAAAAGAATAACAGCACATTGTTTAAGACATAGTTATGCTACAAGGCTATTAGAAGCAGGTATGAATATTAGAGAAATACAAGAGCTATTAGGACATAGTGATATACAAACAACAGAACATTATTGTCATGTATTGCAAAGTAATTTGAAACAAAAAGTTAATGAAATTTTTTATTAAAATTTTTAATTGTTTTTTTACAGACTTTTTCAGAAATTGAGAAAGCCCTTTTTAGAATTGGTTAAACTTTTTTTAAAAAAAGTGTTGACTTTCGATATGTTTTCAGTTATAATTATATCGAACAATTATGATACAGTATTGAATTATGGTAGTGGTGAGATAACTTGACCCCTCTTAAGGATGAGGTCGAGGGTTCGAACCCCTCCACGCCTAAATTAAATGACACAATTAGTTCAGATAATTTATGCAAGGAAAACTCCATAGTTTGATACTATGGGGTTTTTTCTTTTGTCTTTCGCAAGAGTATTCCAAAACCCCTTATCATTTGTTCGAAAGTTTCGGGCAAGAATAGGTATTAGGCTTGGGGCTTGTTGCTCCGAAACTCAACAGTATGCTCCAAGCCTAATATCTATTTTTTCGAAAGACATTATGTCGCACTCATGATAAGAGTATAAGAATAAGTAGATATTTGGCATGGATGTGCGATACCTACTTATTTTTATTTCTTAACAAAAAAGACATGTAATGAGAAACAGAGTGTCATTATTTGAAGACCAGTACAAATTCTACAAAGTGTACAAGTCTAAAAAGTTATTGTGTGCTTTCGTTGAATACATGTTTGAAGATGTTGAACCAAAAAACTTATCAGAAAAAGAACAAATTATTTTTGAAAGTTTGAGAGAAAGAATGCAAAAAAGTAAACAAATTTCTGACTGAAATTCAAAAGGTTGACAAACAAGTAAGAGAACAAAAGTTGTTAAAAACTCTGAATGAAACAATAGGTCAGAATTAGAAAGTAGTGATAAGTCAAAGGGTAAGTCAACGATAAGTCAAAGGGTAAGTCAAACCCCAAAAAAAGATAACGAAGTAGAAGTAGAAGAAGAAGTAAAAGAAATATGAGATAATAAATTATCTCATAAAGAAAATGAATTTGAATTGTTTTGGAAAGAATTTCCACATGCAAGGAAAGGTAAAAAGCAAGAGGCTAAGAATAACTTTATTAAACAAGATAGTGAAAAGGTAATGGAAGAAATAAAGCTATTAAATTGGAAAATAAAGTTATGACTACAAGATGCTAAATACATACCAGCATGTGAAAGGCGAATTAGAGACTTTGTCCCTACAAGTGATATTATTAAAAAGCAAGTAATGGAACAGATAGTGGCAAAGCATATGGAAATGGAAGGTATGAAAGAAAGGTATTCATTATTAAAACAAGACTTTTGAGAAGAAACTATGAACAAGTTAGTAATGGAATACAACAATAAACACAAAGCAAAATTATCTTTTAATTAGTAAAATGGAAATAAAAACTGGTTTTAGATACCCTGCACACATATTTGACTGACCGTTTGAATGCTTTTTAGAATGAGAATTAGTGACTGTTGTTGCTGAAACGAATAGTTGAAAGACAACATTTGCTATGGACATAATAGATAGAAATTCAAAGTTAGGTATTAAGGGGTTTTATATCAACTTAGAGTTCCCAATAGAAACAGTATGGCAAAACAGATGGTTATTTAACCATTGAAAGTCCAAGATAAACCTAAGTCATTTAAACCCATTAACAGATATGGAACAAAGAGACATGGATGAATATGTCAAAACGAACTTAGAAAAGTTTGACTACTACAACAACCCAAATGGAATTAAGTTAGAAGACTTAATAAAACTAATAGAGGCAAAAGCCATAGAGTGATATAAATTATTTGTTGTAGATACATTTAGTAAGATAGAGTGAAACTTGGTAGAAAACCCAAGAGCAAACCAAAACAAATGTATGGAACAATTACAAGAATTAGTGCAAAGGTTATGAGTAGCTATCATGCTATTACACCATACAAATAGAGGCTGAACATTTGAAGGTAGCCAAAAGATAAAAGACTTGTCTAATGTGTTTATCATTGTATCTAAACAAACCAATTGAGACTGAGAAACATATACCGAATACGAATTAACAAAAGACAAATTTATAACAACAAACACATTAACAGTACGATATAGAAATTGAGAATATTGTAGCGTTTAGAATTTAACAATTAGAAAATGATAACTGAATTTATGAAAAGAGGAATTGATATAGTTTTCTGTGGTAAGCATGACTTAGTAATACACACAGAGAAACTAATAGATACGCTATTCTATATGCAAACACTTGGTTGGCATTTAGACAGAATAGATGATACAGACCATTTATTGTTCTATTACAGATAGCCCCTTTTATTTACTAAATACTACAAAAATGATGAAAATTACAAACTGAAAAGTTCTACTTAATTGAGTAGATATTACAAACAGACCAATTTACAATTACATTGGTATGTCAAGAAAAGGTAGTTTTAAACTACAACCTACTTATGCAGAAAGAAGAAGCAATTGAAACCGAATAGATACAATTGATGATGGTGATAGGTTATTATATGAAGTATGGCATGACTTTGAGTTAGATAGTATACATTGAGATAGAAAACAAGCAGAGAAATATTTAGAGGAGTTGATATTAGCAGATGACTATTATAACTGAAATGAGAAAGACTATTGAGAATTTGAGTTTTAGATACTAAGATATGAAAATGTTTTGTTATCACATATTTACAGATGGTAGACATTTTGACTACAAGCCAAGCTATTGAGTAGATGACTTTATCAGAAACAATGACCTATCAGAATTAGAAATAAATGATATGGCACGAATTAAAAATGTTATGGTAGAGTTATATAAAACTTGGTTAGATGAAAATTATTCAGACAACTATTTAGATAATAATTAAAATGAAAAATGACAGATAGACAATTAAAAGATAAAGCTATTAAATTCAAAGGTAGCGACTATGTGCAAGTTAAAGATAGAATACAATTCTTAGCAGATAACTACGAATGACAATACATGATAGAAACAAGTTATAATTGGTTTCCAGATGAGAAAATGCGAGTAGTTAGAGCAACATTGACTATTGGTACTTGCAGATATACATGACTAGCACAAGAGATAGAATGACAATGATATATAAACAAGACAAGTGCATTAGAAAATGCAGAAACAAGTGCAGTTGGTAGAGCTTGTGCAATGGCTTGAATATGAGTTATCGATAGCATAGCAAGTATAGATGAAATAAACAAGGCAGAGAATAGAAGAAATAAACCTAAATTCACATTAGATGACTTTAATAGGTTTAAAGAGAAGAAAGCATGAGAGTTCTCAAACTATCAAGAAGCAAAAACATATATCGAACAATACTTTACATTAGGTAAAGACTTGTATTGAAAGGTTATGGACTTGTATAGTAGTTCAGAAGATGAAAGCCAAGAGTTAATGTTTTAATTTGTAAGTTAAACAATGGAGTGAATACAAGAGCTATTAGAGAAAAGCCAACAGATGTTGCACTTAGGAGATATTAAAGACATACAAAATTTTCTACCAGAGTTAATAATAGGGTTTGAAAAGTTAGACTATGAGGCAGCACAAATAGAAAATGCATACGACTTATACAAGATAGAGAGATACGAACATTGGAAGAAGAAAAAGAAATTATGAGAGATAACACGAACAGAGAAAGAGATAGAGATAGAAGCAAAGAAAGATGCGTTAAAAGAATATTGAGATAAGTTATTACGAAAGAAGATAGCACAACATTACAAGTTGAATATAGACCAGTTAAGTCAAAGAAAGATAGACTTACAGGTAGAGAATAAGAATATGAGAGAAGCAGGTTTATAATTTAATTAAAACAAATGTTTGATAAAGACTTATTTAATTGAACAAAGACAGAGATAGAATTTGTTAAAAGGATGTTAAAACCTTGAATAGTAAAAGTAGAGTTTGGATGAACTAACCCAGACCGAGATGTTAGACTAACAGATAAAGACTGAAAGCAAAAGACATACGAGGTTAAGAATAATAACTCAGATACACACGTTGCATTTGAATATTGATATAAGAAACAACCAAGTTGAGTATTTAATTCTAAGGCAGACTACATTGTTTATTACTATCAAGACAAATTCCACCGACAAACAAGATGAAAGTTTTTAGAAAGGTTTATGGACTTACATAAATGGAAAACAAGTTGATGAGATAATGAACAGTCAGACTTGTATGTAATGGAAAGAGAGGTTGCAGATATGCTACGAGAATGAACTTTATAAGGCTTCGAATAACAAACATATTATTCCTACGAACTTGACCGAAATGTCATAAAACTATGGCTGATATTATTGGGTCGCCAAACAGAAAGAATACTTAGGCATGAGACCGACAGTGTCTATAAACCTGCTACAAGGTCGTTTTTGGTTCTAAACCTTTTTCATCCCTTGTATCTATCTTCTAGGACAACTTGTGAACCAAGCCCTTTTAGATGGCATCGTGGGGGAGATGTAAAGCCCCCATTTACTTATGTAATTACTACCGTTATGAAAAATGAAATAAGAAGCAGTAAAAAGTACAGGTGTAGAATTTATCACCAAGACAGATATACGAATAAAATTTGATATTTAGAAACGGTATGACCTACCATTTCGTATAACTATTTAGAGCTATATCTAAAAGAAAATAATAAAAAATTTTTATACATAACCAAAATAGAATGTGAAAGAAAGCAAAGAATAAAACAGGGTCATGAGTAAACATAAAGACCAATGCTAGTAGAAGACTAGAACGTGCAAAAAGAAAATGAAAGTCAGAGAACTATATCGCAGACTTAGAGAAACATTTATCAAAATTACATTAAAAGAAAAAGAGCCAAACCGACCAAAGTAAAGCTCTTTCCTACCCATAGAGGTAGGAATAAAATATTTATTCCTTAACAAAATGCAACATGAAAAGTAAAAACGTAAATTTAACAAAAGTTATATTCTTCTGATGAGTAGCAATTGCACTTATCTGAGGGTTATTCGCTTTAGTAAGAGGTATTACAAGTTTAAGTAGAGAATATAAAGAGACTAAAGCAATAAGACAAGAAGAACAAAGGTTAGACTGAATATTAGAAGAAATTAACACTTTATATTTAACTAATGATGAGTTAAAGAAACAACGAGATGAATTAGAACAACAACAAACAGATATTCATAATACAGCAGAGGAGAACAGAAAACAGATAGATGTATTATGGAACGAGTATTACAAGGACAAAGTAGATAGTAAAGTTATGAGTAAGATATGTGAATTAAGTAAGGATAGTCCTATGTGTAATAACTACACAATGCTAAATAAATTAAAAAGTATTGCAGATAGTAGAAACGTGGACTATAAATTGCTACTTGGAATTATGTACGCAGAAAGTCATATTGGTAGCCATTTTAACCAAGAAAATTGTAGGCAAACTAATAATTGGTGATGAGTTAAGAATAGAAAATATGATGACTGAACAGTATCAGAGAAATTTGATGTTCAATATCAGAGTTTAAATAAGGACTTAAATTGATGTTGGTTATATTACTTTGAAGATGTAGAAACATTTTTTGAGAGTTTAGCTAACACAATTGGTATCTGATATAAGTCATGTAACGAAGACCCCTATTGTATAATGCGTTATTATGTAGGTCATGAAAGTTGAGCATGGGTACGCAATGTATATCTATTTAAAAGCCTTTAATTCTTAACCAAAAATAAAAAATGAACCAAATTTTGTTTAGACTAAAATGTTTTCGACCTACAGTTACTATCAAAGACTTAGCAGAGTATTTAGGTAGATGAAGTGATACCTTTAGAAGTCAAATTGATAGGAGGAGAGTAAAGATGACAAAAGAAGATACAGAGCTAGTTAAAGAACGAATAGATAAGAGAATAAGAGAGTTAGTAAAAATTAAAGTTTTAATTGATAAAGAATTAGAATGATAGACATATTACTTGCTTGAATATTACAATGTGTAATGATACCAGACTTTGATGAGTTTGGAATGTGTATAGATAATGTTGTTTTAGAATATAATATGAGTTTAGAATGAATAAATTAGTAGAATTATTAAATGAATTTGAAAAGTCAGAGAGATATTGATATAGAAGATATTATTTAAAAGAAGAACATTTATTATATCAACGAGATGATGGAAATGTAGAAGATGATGGAAGAACAGAAAGAGAATTAGTATCAAAGGAATATGGTTTTATCAAACGACTTGTAGATAATAATAAGATAAACATAGATAAATATTATGAATTTATGACTAATGAAAATATAGATATAAGTAATGCTTGTTGAGAATTAGATATGGATAAAGAATTTTATTATGAATTACTAATGATATTAGCAGTACAAGAAAATTCAATAGAGTTTTTAATTAGTATATTGAAATAAAATGGACTATGTAATATATTATGAAGATGAGTATTGAGATACTCAAAGAGAAACAACTTGTAATGCAGACCAAGAAGAACTAATTAGCACATTACAAGAAATTATTAATAGATGAGATATAATTATATGTATATTTCATAGATAGTTAGTTTTAGTTTATAATATATATGAGATGCCACCATTTGTTTGACCAAAAATATTAGAGAATAGCAACTATAAATATATTAGACCAAGAAAACGAAGTGATGTAAGATATAGAGATATAGCAAAAGCATTGCTACGATACTATTGGGACTTTATAGATGAAAATGAAGATATAAAAGTAAAATATAAAAGGTTGTATAAAATAGTTAATAGGAGTTTTAGTTTATAATATAATATATGGGAAAGAGAAAAACATTTGATGAAAGAGTAGAAGAAGAAGTACAAGCAAGAATTAGACTACAAAAAGAAAGAGAAGAAAGTAAAGAATTTAATATATATGGTAGATATGATGGATGAATATATATTATAGAATGTGTATGACATAAATTAAAAAGAATTAAACAATATAGACTTGAATGATATAGTTTAGAAAGAAAAGCAGTATTCTGATTAGTTGATGAGTTCCGACCTATATATGAGTAGTTTTAGTTTATAATATATAGAGATGAAATGTAAAAAGCGAAGTGAAGTAAGTTATGAGAAGATAATATTAGAATTATGCTATTGGTATTGTTGGGATGCAGAAGTAGATGAGCGAATGAATAAGAAATACCAAAGATATAGAAAAATGGCAGATAAATTTTTTATATGATATACATATTAGATGACAACACAATATAATGTATTTAATTGAAAAGAATATGTAAGTTTAAGGAGATATTGGAATATGCAAAGAAAATACGAAACACTAAAAGTAAAATGCGATGAATTAGAAAAAGAAAACAGAACTCTTAAAGAAGAATTTGAGCAATACAAACAGAATTATAATATAGAGAAAGATAGACAAACAATATTTCTTATGACTTGAAGAAGATATTAGAGTAGTTTTAGTTTATAATATATATGAAATGCCACCAAAAAAATATAAACATCCACATAAATGGAGCGAAGTAAAATATAAAGATATACTAAAGAATTTAATTTATTATTATTGGGACTTCAAATGAAAAGAGTGACACGAAAAAGAGACAAGGGAATATGTAAGGTTGTGGCTAACTTGTAATAAACAACATTTACGATAGTTTTAGTTTATAATATATATGGGATGACAACAACAGATATAGCTTTTATATGTTTCATTGTAGTTGAGGTAGCAATTTTTGTTTTGCATATAAAATTTATATATGATAGACCATTATTAGACTTTTTATGTGTTATTGTTATGTTATGAGTATTTATTGTTTTTATGCATTTATTGAAAACTTTTAATTTATAATATATAGAGATGGAAGACCGACTAATATATAAAATTACTGTATTATATTTGAGAGTAAGAAAAGCAGAGAAAGAGGCAAAAGAATATAAAGAAAGATATAATAAGTTAAGTAGGAGATATTGGAAGTTGTACGATGAGATAGATGATATAAAATGAGGTAGTACAATTAACGAGATTATAAGAAAACATTGTAGACTACCAGAAGATGATGAGTAGTTTTAGTTTATAATATATATGAGATGACAAATTATTATACAAAACAAGCAAGGATAGAAAGACTTGAAAAAGAAAACCAAAAATTAAGGGATGAAATGTTTGAAATGGCTAAACAAATTGTTGAATTACAAAGAAAGTTAATTTTAGGAAAAGATAGAACAATTACTATAATGGATGATGAGCCGTTATGAATAAAGACAGATGGTCGAAAATGAAAGTTTTATAAAGAGGATGATGACAATATAGTATTATGTTAGTTTTAGTTTATAATATAATAAAATGAAAATTATACTACAAGACAAAGAATGAAAAACTATTTGAGAATGTACAGCAGTAGCTGACAAGAGTATATTAGATACTCTATCTGATAATGATATACAAATACCTTATAGCTGTAAGATGTGAGTATGTGGAGTATGTTTATGTAATATAGTAGCTTGATGAGAATATATTATTAAAAAAGATGTTATGCCGACAGAAGATAATATGTGTTTAGCTTGTACTGCATTTGTAAATGATATAGATACAGAATGAGAAATTATTTTACAACTTATATAATAACAAAATGGAGTGAGAAAGAAATGAGGAACAGAATAGGTATTTGACAAAGGAAAATGTTGATGGTGACTTTTGTGATGGTTGTCAGTATAGGTTTGCAGACCTAGAAAAACAAGAACAGGAATGCAAGACTTGCTTATTCTATTTGTTGCAAGAAGACTAAGATACTTGGAAAGATAACACGCCATAAAGGGTTTCTGCACAATTGTGTAAGTCCTCCCTCGAGCCTATGTTTGCAGATGTTAGAAGCTGCTATTATACAAGCTAAAAGAGAGGGAGGCTCTATGTCGGCAGAGAGGTAAACACTCAAAGTCGGCTTCAGGTAATTTTCTTAGCCAATATCGAAAAAGTAGAGATCTGATTCTCTACTTTTTATTTATTGCTAAATATTCATTTCAATTTCTTTACCTTTTTCTCAAATTTAGCCACTCTCTTTTCTTTATCACATACCTTTCTCCTATAATATTCTACAATCCAGTCTATTCGTGGCTCTATGTACTTCTCATACAGTCTATAGCTATTACAGTGACATAACCAACCAGCATAACTATTTATCATACACCAGTCTTTTTCTCTCCACTTTCGCTTTCTTACATTGCTAATTTTCTTTTTCATACGATTACAAGTCCTTTTTCTCAATAATCTATATCAATAAAAGTACCTATATCATACAAAGTCTATTCATCTCACATTGGTTGGAAATATTTGATAATTACTTTTGATTTTTAGACCTAAATTTCAGCCAAGATATGCTCTCATTCTCTTATATACATATCTCAAATGTTTTTTACTTCAGTCTAATATCACTATATCATCCATGTATCTTATCATATATTTACACCTTACTTTCTCTTTCATCCAGTGATCAAAATAAGCCAGATAAAAGTTAGCAAGGAATTGTGATAAATAACTTCATATAGGTACTCCAAATTTTCATGGAAAACTATCTATTATCATGTCCAGTATATTCAATAAATCCCTATCTTTGAATTTCTTTCTCAATAATTTCTTCAATATCCTATGATTTACTGATGGATAGAATTTTTGTATATCTATTTTCAGACAATATTTTGTTCATTCTTTATCTTTCATATACTGATCCATAAGTTTCATGACTTGTTTTCATCATCTACCTTTTACACTTGCACAAACAAAATCACAAAACAGATTTTCAAAAATTTTCTCTAATTGTAGCATGATTGCTCGCTGTATAATCCTATGTGGATAATATTTGAGTTTCCATAATTCTCTACTTTTAGTCTTATCTCGTATTACTGATACACTATAATCACTCGCATTTATATAGTATTTCTTTTTCTTCAATAATTCTTGTATTTTTGTTAGGTAATATTCTTCATCACTATTTACCATTTGGACTTCTTTATACAATTGTTTGTCTTTTCTTGCCATCCTATGAGCAAGTTTTAGATTGTCCATCTGCCATATCTTTTCATAGATATTTCAGTATCTTTTCATAATTTTTGTTTATAATCTCTATAATGTTCCTTTAGCTTGAGTCTTCGATTTCTCTACCAACACAAGTCCCCAGATTTTTATGTTTTGCCAAGCGGCAAGGTTATGTAGCTATATATTTCACATTTTGCTATTCAGACATTTTAAGTCATCATAGCACATTATAGATAAATAAAACTTTGGGGAAGATTTTTGAATATTAAAGTGAGCACCGATATTCGTATTCGTATTAGAAGTAGATTGATTCACATTGAGATGGAAAGCACCAGCATTCGAACTATTATTCCAATTACCACTAGCATTCGCTAAACGAGAAGTATTCACATTACCATTATCGCACTTTTTATCCCCGTATAGCTCTTACCGTGTTCTACACCGTATAGCCAACGAAAGACGAAAACTTCAGTGTCTTCGACCACATAACCTATGAATTTATTTCTTTTATTATTTTGTCTTCTTCAGACTCTGTTTTACTTTTGATTTCGATGGTTACTTCCGACTCATGTTGTTTTTCTCGTTCTCAATATGGTCAGAGAGTATACTCATCTCATTTGTCATTAGTTTCTATTATGATTTTTATTTTCATTGAAGAATATTACCTATAAAATACTTTTTGTGGCTTTCAGCCACCCCCACGAATCAAGTTCGTGGGAGGGGGGGAGCTCACTTCGTTCGCTAAAGGAACATCAAGCGAGCACCGAAATACGTAGCC
>Ga0265301_10000837_pt1 | contig 42131 bp, 68 predicted proteins | sample AusTroGonzalo_MG_2_FD_193488 | JGI IMG/M metagenome (GOLD analysis project Ga0265301, IMG submission 193488) | Bovine rumen microbial communities from tropical cattle in Woodstock, Queensland, Australia - Gonzalo_04 | ecosystem: Host-associated > Mammals > Digestive system > Stomach > Rumen ...
GAATAGCGGTTCGGTGCACAGATAGGCGAATGAGTTGGTCGCTATCGCTCCTGCTCCCTGAAGGGTGTTTATGATCTTAAAGCTCGGCTCATCAATACCGGTTTGTTCGTTCGTTATATAATCACCCTGGCGAAGTATGATTGACAGGTCTTGCTCCATCTCATCCTTATGAGCTGCAAGGTAATTCGATATGATTGAATATCCTACTACCGCAGAACGTGATGAACCTAACTGTGTGTATCCTAAATCAGGGAAGTAAGTACAATCCCACATTCCTGAATACCAATCGGAATTAGGGAAGTCGGGATTGCCACTTACAAACAATCTATCGAAAGCCCCGTTTACACCAAATCTCGTACCGAACGTACAATGGTTTATCTTGTCTGCATAATGCGGATCGTCAGGGTCTGTAGGGTCATCTGTTCTCCACGCCTTTATGCGGACATTATCGTGACCGTTAAGAGGACTTACGCCAGGTGCGGTATCGAATGTAATGATTCCGTTAGTTCTGTCTACAGAGAACCCGTGACCTTCTTCCATCTCGGTTTCTGAACCATCATTCTGAAGTACCCATGCCGTGCATAAATCATCTGCCAGATTGCCCTGTGAAAGATAGAACTTCTTCTCTGTAGAATGTGCAGATGTTACTACGAAGCTCTCCATGAATGCTCTTGTTAACAGATTGATGGAATCGTAAGTGACTCCTGCACCATTAACACCGGCATCCTTGTTTATGATGAGTGTCGGAACGAATGTATCCGCAGAGTCCTGCACAGGGAATATCGTATTGTATGTAGTCGAATCGGGATCTCCATCATACTTAAGGAACTTCTTTCCATCCAGGAAATACATATTGACGCTAAACTGCCATGAATGTGATATGGCATCGTTAGCATTTGAATAAAGAACTACATTGTTCTTTATCAGTTTCGTTCCGATATGATAGATCATATCCTCATCGTTTTTGTCTTCTCTTCTATAATGAACACCGTTTACGTTAGTTGACCCTGTGAAGTAGGGTACGTATTCGGGTGACTCGTTATCTTCTGCATATATAGCAGGATAGACAGTAACATCCAAATTAGAGCCTGCCACTCTTAACTCAACGGTAACTTCGGTGTCTTCCTCTATCTCTACAACCTCTGTTCCGAGGTTAGTTATTGCCCCTATATCCTCGTTTCCGTCATTGAGGTATATTCCGTATGCAAATGTTTCTCCCGAAGGCTCTATGCCACGTAAAACGTACCTTCCTGCCTTTAATTCCAAATTGGACATAAGGGTAAGAGTGTATGACCCTGTTCCTTCTATCGTTACAGACTTATCTTTATTGACGGTAAAGATGTTTGCACTCTCTGCCGTATTGTTAAGAAGGTTAGCACCGTACCTTTTAAGTACCTCATAACCCATCCTCTTACGAACCTTGTCAGGAACATCACGGATCATGTTGACCGCATTAGGGCTTTTGTTGTCATCTATATTTGCAGGGCTATTGGAAAAATCCACGCCCTTGAACTCATTTATCTGATAAACCGATTTTGCAGGACTTTTAGGTACTTTGAACTGAACCGCCATTAAATCCACCCACTCTCACTTGTAACTCTCTCGGCTTTGCCACTAGGAACTGCATTCTGAAGTCTCTCAAAAGCGATTTCCCATTCATTTCTATAAGAAGTGGCCACCCCGATATCGTCATCTTTATATAACTGCGATGCCATATACAGGGGTAAAATAGCGGCTACTTCTCGGTCTAAAGGCAACTCGTAATCATCATCCGTTCCTGCCGTGATCGTAGCAGGTAATGCGTTGTAATAGATAATGTAGTTTCCGGCTACATCCCTATCAAACACCAATACTTTGTCACCTTCCTGATACACTTCATCTGTCTTTACATATCTAGGGTTCTCTCCCTCAAAGTAAATAGAATTGACAGAATAAAAGTCTTCTACAATGTCATTGACCTTGTAACGTATCTTTTCAGCATACGCAGGTACTTCTGTATCTTCGTCATATTTTGCCTCATATAAAGCCACATTCTTTACGGCATAGGGTTTGTCTGAACTAAATGTAAGCGTTGCGCTCGCATTATTGGTGTTATCCAGAATGCCCTTGTATATGGTATAGGCATTAACAGAGTCTACTGCTTCCGTGAATACATCCATATCATTCTGCGTGATAATAACGGTACATTTTCCCGTAACCTCAAAATAATATGAGTGCACATTATTGGCCTTAAACTCTGTGTTGCCACTTATCTTCTGATGGATAGTGGTAGCCATCTCTTCCGGTAATAGATTCTTAATAGGGGATACGGCGATAGAGAAGTTCTTAACAAGGAACTTGCCTGCCGTAGCCATCATCAAAATACCTTCATTGGCTGCATAAGGCATTGCCGCTACATAGTCCCTAGTAGAATCATCTGACGGGATAGTAGAACCATCCGCAGAGAACATCTTTTGAATTGTCGCTAACTTAATATCTTTCCAAGTCATATTACAGTCCTAACTTTGAAATAATTGACCTTTTCATCTCTGTGCCTGTGCCAACCTCTAAACCTAACTCCTTGCAGAGTTTTTCAAGTTCGGCATTGGGCATACGGTTAACCTGCGTCTTTGAATATGCAGGGGTTTCTTCTTCCTGTATTGCAGGGGTTTCTTCCTTAACGGGAATATCATCGTCATCCATTCCCTTTATCATCTTGGCTATGTAACCTTCGGGTACTACTTCTAATACCTTATAGGTGCAATCGCCTTCAACAAAAGTATCTCCGACTTTTAAGTTCTTCATCTTCTTCTCTCTTTCTCCCCGAAAGGGGAAGAGGGGCATTCGCCCCTCTATATGGGAAACAAAAGGATTACGATAACTCTGTTCCTACTGCAGCACCACCCATGATGAATGCTGACCAATTATTGAAGCCGGCAGACATTCTTGCACGACCTGTCCACTCAAGGTTAGCGGTCTTGTTATCAACCCAATCAGTAACCGTAAGAGGGATTCTGTCATAGAACATAGCTGCCTGAAGCTCCTTGTTAGCCTCTGAAGACATAAGGATGTAAGGCTTGTATGAGCCTGATACCTGCCATCTGTGGTCAACTACTAACTTCCACAGACCCTTCTGGGTGTTGATGTCGTTGTAGTCAGAACCAACAGTAAGGTCAGACTTAAGGATCTTTCTGATCGTATCTTCAAGATCGGGTACGTTAGAAGGGATGATGATCGTGTCGAATGTATATCCCATTACGTTTCCTGATGCGTTCTTGAAGTTTCTACCGATGTTAGCAAGTCTGTTAAGCATTGTAGAGTTGCTTCCGAAAGCGTTTGTGTATACGTTAGACTGTGTTCCGCTAACCCCTGCCTTTGCATAAGGATGGTCTGTAGCGAAGAGTCCCTTGCCGTCACCGGTTGTCTTATCGAGTGTTCTTCCACCATAGATGAATGAAGCACCTTCTGTAGTAAGAGCATCTGAAGCGAGCTGCGCTCTTGACCTCTTATATGCTCTCATGAAGTTAGCAGCCGCAACCTTCATTGAGTTGATGTCGCCATCTTCTCTCATCTCTGCAGTACAGGTGAAGCCCTTCATGAACTGCTTATGAACGATGAGCTTGCTGAAGCCCTGCTGAATCTCATCCTGGATTGCTGCATCGCCTTCGTCTACGATTGCGAAGTTGCCCATCTCTGTAAGGCTTGATAACTTCTCGCCGAACTTGTCAGACTTTGATACATTGTATATAGCTGATACAAGCTCGTCATCGTTGTTCTTTTCATTATCTGTGTCCTGCAGGAATGCACGGACGATCTGATCATTTACTTTCCAGAGGTCGTCATTGACGCCGCTGTTCTTTGCAAATACAAGTGCCATTGTGATACCTCCTATTAGAACTTAACTACTACTGCAGAACCTGAAGCAGTTCCTGCTGCTGATATAACTTCTGCTACGCCGTTGGTTGTTACAGTAGTAACTTCCTTTGCGCTTGCCATTGTTACCTTTGAACCAACTGCAAGAGTGCCTGACCCTGTAAGAGTTGTTTCATATTCCTGATCGCCGTTAACCTGGTATACAGAGAGCGTGTCAAGTCCAAGACCACCCTGTGCTGCAATGTATTCGGGTTTAACAGTTGAACCTGCGAGTGCAAGTTTTCCTTCTGTAACTACAAGTGCGTCACCTATTGCATAGGTAACTGCGGTATTGGCTGCTACCTGCTTGATAGTAGGTGCAACACCAGAATTGTTTGCTCTGATAAAACCAAACATTTTTCTACCTCCTATGAATTGATTGCTTTGTTGTACTTTTTGCGTAATTCGGCTGCGCTTGCATCGGGGAATGCCCTCTGCCATTGAGCCAATTCATCTACCGGTATCTCCGCCTCACCGGACTCAACAGTAGCGATGCTATCTGTCTGATTGAGGTGTGATGTACCGTTTAAGGTGTTCAATGCAGCCTGCTTGCCACTAGCTAACTTGCCCGACATAATGTCATCAAAATGTCTTAACTTGTAAGCATCTGCCAGAGTTATTCCGTTGTTCTGAACTAACGAAACCATCTCGCCAAAGTCGGGTAGATCCCTTACATCCTCAATGGATTTAAGGCTAGGATTTAACTTGGATATGGCTTTCATATCTTCCGCTAAAAGATTCTCAACCTGACTCTGTTGTGCGGCCTGCATGACCATCTGTGCCTGCTGAACTACAGGATTGTTTTCTACCTGGCGGTTAACCATCTCCTCGAATACGGAAGGGTCTATTCCCTTCTCACGAAGATCCGCATCTCGCCTTAACTTCTCCTGTGCGTCTAAAGCCTCGAAATAGTCTCTCTGATTGCGGATAGGCTGATGAGTTATGGGATTTTCATAATCCTTAAAGCGTTTTGCAAACTCTGCGTCCATTGCCTGCTGACGCTGATAAAACTCTGCTTCTGCCTTCCTACGTGCCGCCGCATACTTTGCGTTCTCTTCGGCTGACTGAACATTGGAATCTTCCGATTCCTGCGAAGTGCTCTCAACTTCTTCAGTAGTTGACGACTCTACCTCATTCGTCTCGATCGGTTCGGCGACTTCCGATGCGTTTGCGCCTTCACCCTCCTCTCCAAAGAACTGAAGATCAAGGTCTAATAAGTTGTTTTTCATTTTTTTCTCCTTTAGTTTTTGCGCTAACAAGCGAATTTATTGCATTAAAAAAGCACCCTATGGTGCTCATTACTGCCGTTCTACTTCATTGCGGATGGTCTTTATTACCTTTCCGTAGTTAGAACATCTGTTATTCCTGCAGGAGTATTCCTGCTCGATGTATGTTTTATTATCCGAGGATTCCTTGTAACTCGTTCGGGATATCTGCGCCAGGATTTGGCATTTCGGACATAGCATTCTGCATTCCTTTCTGCTCATCTATACGAGCCTGTAAATCATCCTTAACTGTCTTTGCACTTGGGAATCCGTCCTTCTCTAACATCTTCCAATAAAGAAGTGATGTCTGTAAGTCTCCGACCGGCCCGAATGCACCACTCTGTAACTTCATATCTGCCTGTTGCCACAGAGCTTCACGGTTCATCATGATGGTAGATGTCGGGTCAACATCGAACTTAAACTCATCGTTCCAATAATATTCACCCGATTCATCTCTCTTAAGGAACATATATCTGTCGAATGACTGATATTCGGTCGAACCGTCAGACCTTTCACCGCTAATAGGCATAGGAGTATCAGAGTATGCCAAAGCAAACTTGAACATCATCTCATATAACTCTGAATATGCCTCATTCTTCATTACACGCTTTGACTCTAATCGTCCTGCGGCCTGATTGATTGAGAACTGTTTAGCAGAACCGGAACGAGCAGATGCATCGTACTTACCCTGATAAGCATCTGTGATACCCAAAGCAGACTGTGCATAAGAGTAATTCTGATTAAGCATGGTCAAATCCTGTGATATGTCTGCCTGTGTAGTGGCAACGCCTATCATATTGAAGTTTGACTGATCGCATCGAACTATCTTGTATTCCTTATCTGTGGTTTCTATCTCCATATTCTTTGCAAGTTTGAATACAGAGCCACCCATAAGGATCTTTTCCTGTATCTTTGAGCCGAACTTTGTAACCGCATCCTGCTGATCCTGAATGACATCAACATCAGAACCGCCGAGTAACTTGTTGTACTTGGATACGTTCTTTCTTAATACAAGGGGCATTACATTCGGCTTATAATATGGAATTTTGGTATTCTTTGTTTCCGTTGTCATGAACGGGATACCATTCTCATCCATAGCCGGAGCACCATTCAAATCAAGAATTGGTACTTCTTCCTCATAAGTTGCAGGGATTATTTCGCCAAAAGTGATAATATCTTCGGTGATTGTTTCATAGTCCTGCGTCTCTTCCTTGAACTTTTTAGATCCGCATTCGCATTGATCTCCCGTTTTAGGCTTGCCACATTTAGCACATACCATCAGTTTTCTCTTCTGATAGTCCTCTAAATCCTCTAAAACGTAGTCATCGCACCAAATAAATAAGCCTATGCCGCCGTCTTTGTTGCGGTAGTAGGCTTGATTTACGGTTGCTATATCGTCAAGATGGTTTGTGGATTGACCTTCCATGTAATTTGTGTCCACAGAAGCAGCTTCTACATCCACTCCGTACTTCTTTTTAATGAACTGCTTGCTCATATTGTACTGAATGAAGATGTAATCCATCTTTTCAAGTTCTAAAACACCAGGTTGAGGGATGACCTGACGGGGATGACGTAAAGAAATTGCAATATCACCGTGAGTTGTGTGGGTATTTTTAGAAGAATCCCACTCTACATGGAAGAAATCACCGCCCTGTATGAATGTTGTACGTTCATCCTGGTCATTTAGCCGTTCTGCATGGAGCTTAAGCATCTCATTAGTAAGAAATGCCTCGATTACCTTTGCTGCAGCCTCGTCTTCTTCGTGAATAGGTATTACTCTCGGTGAAGGAACTGAAGAATCGACCTGTGATTCGATCAATTCATAAGTAATATTACGAACATTGACCGCTAATTTGGTCGAGTTTTTGCCGGAATTGGGATTTCCCTGTACTTCTCTAGTGCCATTATACAAGTCATTCCGTCTTTCTATGGCGGACAGGTCACTCTGATACGCCATGCGAGCCTTTTCTAACTTCGATTTCCACTTATTCAGCTTTTTTGCCTGTTCCGGATTAGTAATATCGTTCACTACTTTGTCCATAATCTTCTTAAACCTCATCTTGGTTCTCCCCAACGCTCAATTAAGAGTCGTTTATCGGACTCATTTGCGTTATTGTAGTCCTCCCACATATCATCAGTCCACTTCTTTTGTGCCTTATTTGATACAACATCGGCAGGAAGTGTCCAATACACGCAGAAATACCTTAATCCATCGACTGCGTGTGTCAGATTATGTGGTTTTTTGGCATATACATTGGGTTTTTTCTCGTCTTTCTGTATCTTCGTAATGGAATCGTACAGATTTGGAGCACAATCATTAAGAATAGTCAAGCGAGATTGCTTGTCTTCCTCATGAAATACCCATTCTTTCATTCTCATGCACCCGTTAAAGAGGTTGTTATCCACTTTAACAAGGGTAACTCCGTGTTCATAGAACACATCTGCGGTGGATTTTCCTGTTGTGGCCTGCCTGTTCCATAGATCAGGTGGTGCTAAAAACAGTTCTATCTGCTCTCCGCTTGACAAATCCCGTATAATGTCTGCTGCTTGCATGGCATTAAGGTTGGATTCGTAATATTCTCTATATATCTGTGCATGATATTGGTTATCAATCTGTATCCAATAACACGCAAACATATCAAATCCATAGTCAAAGGCTACATACTTCCTTGTGACACCCTTTAATTCCTCTTTAGTCATGATGGATTTTCGGTTGACTTCAGGGAAATATGCTCCGCCTGCTACAGATAAGGCTTCTTCTATGGTAGCCGGATACTCTTGGGTGATATCTCCGCCCATTTCAATACGAGTAGCTTCGTACCATGCTTCATCTCGTCTGGGATCTGCGTACCAGGGAATGAAGATTTTATTGAACTTGTTATCCTTATCAGTAAACTTGCTCTCAAATAATGAGCCTCTTACGTTGGTTGATAATCCAATGAACTTACCGCCCGTAGGTCTGTTTACAACAGGATATGCTGAAGCCCATATATCATCTGCCCATTGCTGATATGCCCACTCGTCAAATATCAGTAGGTCTGCGGTAAATGATCGTACAGATCCAGGTGCTGAAGGGAATGCCTTAAACTCCGATACCGGTGCATTCTCATGGTATACGGTTAAGGACATTGCGTTTTTTTCGTATGTAATGCCCTTCCATCCTTTAGCATCTTTCTTATTCCGTATTAAAGACGGCATATTGGAGAACTCGACCTCTAATCTGCGGACAAGTTCCTTTGCCTCATCCTCTGTTCGGGATAGTCCTATGACGGTTCGCCCTGAACGTAATAAAAGCACCCAACTTGCATAGCTGATAACTAGCCATGTGAATCCAAGTTGTCGTGCTTTTAGGATGATGTTCTGCCGATTATTATGTATTGACAAGAGTGCTTCTTCCTGCATAGGCCACATATCAAATGGCTGATACGTTTCATCTGCATCTTTGTCCTCAAATACACAATGATTCCGAACGTAATATGCTACGTCTCTTCGGCAATGTTCGTATTCAATGTCTCTTAATAGGTGCATCAACCCTATCCGGTCAAGGGACTCAATATCATGGTTCGTTATCCCTCTCCCTTTTAGGTACTCTCTTACCCATCCTTCCATCTACATCTTCTCTCTCATTTACCCGTTTTGCCTTTTTTATATAAAATTTGCGAGGGGGTATATATAGGGGGTGGACTCCAGGCTTGGGCGCATGGGGGTGTGCCCCCTACAATTCCGGCTGCCATGGCGATCCCTTCATTATATATGCATACGGTTTGCGGTGTGTGTGTTTGTCCTCGATAAAAAAGAAAAAGAAAAAATAATTCCGTAACCAATCGGGTATAACTATTCGCAAAAGTTTAGTTTAGTGAATAGTTGTGATTCCATATAATCCGCACCGTTGACACATTCCTATATAATCGGCTTGAGCTCTGGCCTTAATTGGTTTACATAAGTTATGATATCAGAGCTTGCCGTGCCTGTTCAATCAATTCTTTATCAGAGTCTGATATAATCTCTTGGACTATTTCAGTTTTGGGCTGCTCTCCTATTGTGTCTCTAATAATCTGGAGACTTTTTGTGTCGCCGTTTATAGCTTCCCTTAAAGCCGCCGCAACGATTGCCGACAATACAGAGCTTTCCCCGTTCATCAGTTCAAGATCAGCACCGAGTTCTTTTAGTTTCTTTTCGGATAACTCGATTTTTAAGGCGTTTTCTAGGGTCTCCCGCATAGTCTTACGTTCTCTGTATCTTTCCCCACTTTTTATACCGCCTTTTCTTCCAAGTTCTATCCGTTCTTCTTTCGTTCTGTCGGCTAGACTAACTAGGTTTTTTTTACTGTTAGGATTTTGACCCCTACCATATTTAACAGTATTACCAGGTGTGTTGATCTGCATATCATCCGGCTGCTTATTCTGTTCTATGTTGTTGCGTTCTGTTCTAGTCTCCATATGTACCCCTTGTGTATTGGTTTATGTTTCTACAATATAAAAAGCCGTGGGATATATAGCCCTACGACTTTTAACAATATCATAATAACACCGCCCGCCGTTCCTTTATAGGACATTCGGGTAAAATGTGGGTAAAAATATGCCACGCTATCATTATATAGGAAGAAACTCAAGACGGTTGGTAAAACTGCACAATCGCTAGCGTGTTATTTTGTGCAACATTACCTATTTACAGGCACTCGCTAGCGTGTTATATTATAATCACAAACAGAGATAAGCAACGCCACCGAGTACATTCGGCAAAGGTTGAACCAATCAAAACCGAATAGGAAAAGAAGAGAGCGGATCTCAAGCACACAACAAACCATATTCAAATAGGAGGTCATAACAATGGCAAACACAAATCAGGTATCAATCAGTAAAGGCAATAGCAAGATGGGATCTATTCCGAGCGTATCGCTCCCACCCGTTAAGTGCTGCCCAAATTGTAAGAGTTGTTGTAAGGATTGTTACGCACTCAAGTTAACCAGGATTTACAAGACATTCAGAGAGAGCTTAGAGAGAAACTACAACATATTAAGAGATGACCCCGTGAGTTATTTCGAGCAGGTCAAGACGGCAGCCCGTTTATCAAGGTTCTTTAGATGGCACATTTCAGGCGACATCATCAGCACAAACTACCTTGATAATATGGTAAAGATGGCAAGGGAGCTCAAGGGTACACAGTTCCTTGCATTCACAAAGTCATATGAGATAGTAAACGAATATTTCGAGCACCACCGCAAGCCGTCAAACCTTCAGGTTATATTCTCATTACCTTTTGACGGGGAAACAATCGACAATCCGCACAACCTACCCACGGCGGCCGTGATCTTTAAGGGACAGGAGCTCGACCCTACATATAAAGTATGTGGCGGAAACTGTACCGAGTGTGCAGGTCAAGGCGTAGGGTGTTGGAATCTTAAGAAAGGAGAAACAGTAGCATTCTACAAGCACTAACAACAAGGGGAACGGGCAACCCCTAAACCCGTAAGCAACCACAAACACACAAAGAAAAGGAGATCAGACAATGAACATCAACGAAATTATGGCAAACCTGGCACAGTATCAGAGAATAGCGGACGAGACCGCACAGATAATTGACGGACTCAAGGACGAGCTCAAGGGCTATATGGTTCAGAACGGACTCGACACCTTGACCGGTGACGAACACAAAGCAACCTATAAAATGGTCGAGAGCTCGAGAGTCGACACGAGGGCATTAAAGAAGGAACTGCCTGAAATCGCTGACAGATACACGACAACATCACAGACTATGAGATTCACTTTCGCATAAGATCACGAGCTGCCCTATCGGCTACACGGGGAGAAAGGATGCAAGATGAGCGACAACATAAACAAGGTACACAAGATTGTATACGATGACAAGACCGGCACGATTGCTTTCATAATACAGACCGACGGAGACCAGGACTTTTGGTGTTGGTACGTAAACGAGGATACAGTACGCAACTACTACAGAGACAAGGGCGACAAGCTCGCATACTACAATACAGAGACCGCGACACTCTCAAAAGAACAAGCCGAGAGATTCTGTAACGACATAGACAACACGGACAAGGGCGTGAGCGTGGCAAGTTTCGACACGATAGACAAGGCAATAGAGGACGCGATGAGGTGATTATATGAACGAGACACAGAGACGAGCAAAGAAAGTAGCGACACAGTACCTATTGGACAGAGCACAAGCAAAGAAGAGGAGAACAAGGCGATGACAGATGCATACAAGGACATAGCGACAAAGATATACGAGGACATCATAGACCCCTGGGAGAGAGATCCCGAGACAACTATAGAGGATATGGCAAGGAATATAGAGGACAACCCTATTCCGGTTATCCAGTACCTACTAAACATTATCGAGGACTTGAGGGCATAACAATGAGAACATATATAGAGCTTAACGACAAGGACAAAGCGCAACATATATTCGAGGCATTACTACAAGACAAGGAAACAAGGCAACCCCTACTACTCGAGATATTTATAGGGGACAAGTCCTACGGATTCACACTAGCATACAATACAAAGGAGATCACAAGATGAGAAAAGCAATCATAACAATACTACTGGCATTCATAGCATACACGGCTGCTTTCAGGACAGAACTTGACAAGGGCGTATGCCTTAATAATCAAGGCGATGGCAAACTGTACAACGGCGAGCCATACTACAACTACATAAGCTACGCAAGCACAGATGCAAAAGCCGGCGACAAGGTATTGACAGTATTTATACTTAACCCACTAAACAACTATTGCGATGACTACATTTATAGGCACGATTGGATAATAGAAAGGAGCTAATATGACAAACATAGCAGTATACGATGACACGGCGAACAAACTTGAAGAGGCAGCCGACAGGAACAACACAACGGTAGCAGAGATAATTGACCTGCTTATGGAATATCTTGAGGATATCGAATAGGACAATGGACAATCACACGATATCGTGATAGAATCAGGGCAAAGGAGATGCTTATGAACAAGATTGATTACTTAACAACAGAGTCATACGATGCCGGCGATGATTTCGTAGTGGACATAGTGACTAACAATCAAGCGGATCTTCGGGAAGTATGGCTGCACCACAAAGAATATGGCATCAAGATGTTTGTTTATGGCTTTGCTGAAGGTCAGGATTGGACACTTGAGGTCACAGAAAAGACAATAAATGACTTTAAGAAGGTATATATAGACAAATACATAGACGAGGTAATGTGAAATGGCACAGACACTGGCTCACAAACAAGCTACGCAAAGGTATGAAACAAAAGCATACGATAAAGTACTAATTAGAATCCGTAAGGATGGTGACCGGACAAGGAAGGATATACAGAAAGCAGCCGATGCAAAGGGCGAGAGCTTAAATCAGTATATACTTAACGCCATTGATATGAGAATGGCATCAGATAATTGACAAATCACGCAAACAAACGCTATAATATATGCATCCTTTTTTGTGGTAAAAAGGTTTGTGTGTGGAAGAACCCCCTGCTTAATTGCAAGGGGTTTTTCTTTATAGCTGCATATTCTTAATCGTCCGCCTGATAATCTTATATATGTTCTCGCAATCCTTATCAAGCTCATAGGATATCATATTAACAGAGCATCCGTGGACATATCGCAACTCGATTATTTCTCTCCGGCGTGAGTCCTTAATCCGATTAACGGCATCCTGAACTTGAACCTTGTTAAATTCAGCTTCTTCAATCTCTTCGATCAACTGGTTTTCAATATCTGCGATCCGCAGGGCGCAATCTTCTATCTTGTTTCCGCTATTGCTCGACCTTATAGGAATGTCTCGGAGCTTCTGTGTTATGTTGGTTGCTATGGTCTGCCACTCTTCAAGCTCCCTTTGGAGTCCTTTTATCCGGCGGACAGATGATATATAACTCTCCAAAAAACGCTTTTTCTCATTGTATGTCATTGCTACCCCCTAACTTCTCAATCTTGATTGACAGATAATATGCTTTTCCGTTGCGTTTCCATTCAGACTTCATACCTGCCGTTCCTTTAGGACACCACTTGTCTATATAGCGAACAACATAGTTTATGAACAGTTTTCGCGCCCGTTTCTCTGCTTCTAGGTATTCTTTATTGATTTTACCTACTATCATTCCCATATCTCCTTCATCTTCAACAACGCCCACATATTTATGCAAGTATGGGCGATAAGGAACATTGTGATTATTATTAGCAATATTAGTTCTGTATTCATTCCTGCTCTCCTTCCTTGTATTCGGGTATCGGTAGCCACGCTAACACCATAAAAGGCGGTATTCTGATTATGTTTCCGTACCACGCCCACCCGTCTTTGTAGTGTTCATAAGTCAAACTATCCTCGGATAGAGTGTAATAATCCCGTTCGATTATCCCGTAGTAATACTCGTTATCCTCTTTGATTACTCCGAGAACCTTTGCGTGCATATCGGGTAGCCTGTCCTTTGTGTTTATCCATTCACCTGTCATCGCTATCTCCTATTCTCTTAAACTCCTTAATATCTGCTATCGCTATATATCCAACGACTTCTGATTCTTCTATGCACTCGTCCCAATCATTTTCCCAAATAAACATCGTCGGTTGTTCGACATTCACTAATAAGATTTCATTGAGATATGTGTAGTCCTTATCGCCGATATACTTAATCTTAATCCGAACGATGTAGTCCTCTATTCTAGGCAGGGATTCAAGGTATTCTAAAAAATCATCAACGCCCATACGCATATTCTCCTAAATGCTTTAATCCTAGTGTGGTATCAAGGTATATCTTGTAGCCTTTCTTCCTTGCCCGATAAAAGAATGAGAAGTCCTCGCCCATATTCCCGAATGGCTGAAACGGATTATCACAATCCTTGTAAACGGCTCTCAATACTTCGTGTCGTATCAGGCAAAATCCCATTCCTGCACCTTCGACTTCCATAAAGGGTTCTATCTCGGTTATCGGGTCGCCTATCGGGTTCTTCCTAAATAGTGTTTTCGGTGCTACCCTTTTGTATGCTACGGGTGTACTCGGACTACTCCTGCTCCAATACAGACCCGAAACAATAGGCTTTTTGTGGCTTAATAACCGTGTAAATGCTTCGGGCGTAAACTCTATATCAGAGTCGATAAACAATAGGTCGCATCCGTTATTGTGCGCATCCATAGCCAAATCATTACGGGCATTGTATACAAGGCTATTAGCGGTCGTCATAATCTTAAGTTCGTCTCCGTATTCACGGACTACCTTTACTACACTTGCGAATACTTTGATCGGTATCGTTCCCATTGTCGGGATGCCTATTAGTATCATTCCTGCTCTCCCTTCTCATACAGAATATGTGCTTCTCTCATTTTTCCAATAAGCCAATCAAAGTCTTCTCGGTTTATCTCTTGATAATCGTCACAATCACAATATACTGTTGTCATTTCTTTTCCCTCTCCTTCTTTTCCTTCAACGCCTGCACCGCCATATCGTAGGCTTCACATTTATCCCATGAGTCTACTGATCTAGGTTGCTTCGGTTTCTCGGTCTTAAAATATAAGATTGCGTCATCAATCGTTGCTATCATTCTGTGTTCTCCTAAAAAAGTCCATTGCTTCTTCTGCGTTCATGCCTTCCTGCTTCTGCTCCCTGTCCTTAAACGGATTATTGTAGTGTGACAGGAAACGTGTATGAAACGGCGGTTGCGGATAACGTGCTTTTGCTTTCTCGGTCAGAAGTTCGGACTTTGACATCATGTAGTATGCACCTTGTTTTGCTTTTATAGGTTGGTCTTTAAGCATCCGCATCTCCCTTCGTGTACTCATCAAGCATCAATTAACCTCATTCCTTATCCTCACTTTCTGCCTTGATATATGCGTTAAAGTCGTTTCTATCCATAAGGCAACCGCAAGACGGACAATAATTACTTGCGGTATCATGTATCTCTCCGCACTCTGAACATTGAGCATATATAAATCTTCCGTCGGGTTTAGGCAACCATTCTCCACTTATTTCTTCAAGATAATCATTGAATATGCTCATAGCCTCGTACATTGTGATAGTCTGCTTAACCTTATCGGATTTCTCGTACATTCTGTCTCTGAATCGGTCTATTGCTTTGCTTTTTTGTAATACTCTTATTAACATTCCTTATCCTCACTTTCTGCTTTACAAATCACATAAGATTGCAACAACTGTATATTCTGTGCAATACTATCCCTAATAGATTGAAATACACACGCATCTATATGTTGATTGTTATTGCATAACCTTTCAAATTCTGCCCCTGCGTATATTCTTGCCGTATTTAAATAATCAAACAAGGCTTTAATATCATAAGCGTTATCGTATGTTTCCATATCAGTCCTCACTTTCCTTTTCGTCAGCCCAATAACAATTCATATCCTTTTCTGCATCCTCTTGGCTTATCCGCACTGTCCTGCATTTGTGATTTTTACTGTCGCAAAAATGCGTGTCTGCTATATATGAATGGTATTTACAATTCTCACAAGTCATTCCTCATCTTCACCTTTCTCAAACAATGTTTGCATTATACAATCGGGATATGTAGTATTATCCTTATTTAGTCCACTTTCCATTATGTGTTTATCAATGATATTCATAATATCGTACTTACAATCGAGTTCTCCTAACCTAGTCCATATCTCTGACTTCATATCACCTATTATGTCTTGTAACATCTTTCTGTATTCATCTGCAAAGAGCATTTTTAACAGTTCCCTAAAGAAGTATGCCTTTTCTTCTTCGGGTATGTTTTCTTTATTCTGTTCAAGACATTCATATAATTCTGCTGTTGTCATTCATCTTCTCCATTCGTGTACTTGTCAATAATAGCCATAATATCGGGTATGCAATCTAATAATCCCGATCGCAATTTTATCTCTTGTTTCATTTTGTCTGTCTTATCCAAAGCGGTTAGTGCCTTGATTGCCACTTTCATTGCTTCTACTTGTTTTTCGCTTATTGCGAACGCTTCGATTTTTAAGCACTCATTTATTGCTTCTTGATTAGTCATTCCTTATCCTCACTTTCCTGTGGCTCAATCATCTTCGCACCACAATGACTAAATGGATAGTCAGATAATGTTTCATCTTTTTCAAGTTTTGATATTTCACTTTTCTTATAAAGTCTTATTACTTCCCCACATTCAGAACATTTATATCTTGACGATTCTTTGTCTATCAATATCCAATGCCCTGTCTTTGGCTCATAACATTCTTTAACCTCTACTGCATGGACACATTCTCTCAATTTGCATATCTCTACGCTATCATCAGAATGTATGCAGTCATTGCATGACTCATAATCTTCATTCGTTTTAACACTTATCTGCATTACTTCTGCTCCTTCCTGACGGACTCCGCATAGTTCTTGACTATCTGATGCTCAAAGCAATCTTCGGGAAACGGCTTATTATGCGCTCTTGCGTACTTGTCAACGTACTCCTTAAACTTCTTGTTGGTGTTATATAAATCAAACAGTTCCATCTTTGTCATATTATTTCCTTTCTGTAATACCCCGTGAAACGTGGTTTTTTGACCGTGAAACGTACCTTTATTATTATTCTTGATAATATTATCATCTTCGATATTAAAACTCGTTTAAGGGGCATTAACTCCTTTCTGCCAACTACCCGTGTGCAGAGTAGTTAGGTGGGTAGTCGGCGGTAGCATGGCCTATCGTTCTTCGTGATATACAATTCCTTGCATGAACAATAGCCTATTAGTGTCTATCTTCTTCCTCTTCGGGAATAAAGACCTCTCTTGTGGTGAACCGATATCCACACCACTTACATTCTCTCCTGCGCTTGATAACCTTTCCGTTATCCGCAGGACGGGAGTTCGTTACCTTAAAGTCATTCTCGACATAGCAATTAGGACATTTCATAGTATTCTCCCTTCGGTGGTCTGCCCTTTGGTAAATACATCTGCTCGATCGTTCTCCACTTGTAGCCACAACTCATACACATCTTCCACCTGTGTCTGAATCCGTCCTTTGACCTGCTATCTGTTGTGGTGAAGTTCATCTTGCCACAGTTGTAACAATAGTCAGACGCATATCTTCCTTTTGGTGGGCGTATTGCTTCCGAGTAAGGCACGTATTTCTTTCCGTCTATCCTTACATCCATCATGTTCCCCCTTTCAGCAGCTTTGTTTCCAAGTCTGCAAAGTCATATTGATTAGTCTGCATATTATGCATCATGGTCTTCGGCTTGCTTTCCTGCTTATCTCTTTTCTCCCATGTCCGGACGGCGGCTTTCCAATCCTTCATTTTGTTTTTGCCAATCATCCATCCCTTTGATTCATAAAAGTCAATAAAAGATTGAGCATCAATTCCGTTGTTACGATCAGAACAATATGCTTTTACCTCATCAACCGAAGGTGGTTTGAAATTTGCCCCTTTATTATTATTATTATTATTTATTATGTTATTTATGTTATTGTATGTGGGTCGACCGTTCGGCACTTGTTGGGTCGACCGTTCGGAAGTCTTTGGGTCATTTGTTGTGTCAGGCGTTCGCCCCTCACCTTGATAAAACTCATAGTTTACAATGGTTAGAGTTGTGCCGTGTGCGTTACCCTGCGCTACTACCATTTCGTCACTTTCTAACAGAGAAATGAACCGCCTAACTTTTTTTTCGCTCCATTGCCACCTTCTTGCCATCTCCTGAACGCTTGTATGAAGTTGTCCACTATGGATCGTGACTAATTCCTTACCAATATGTTTCTTATAGTCATCGTGAGTGGCACTTAACAGGATATCTACCCACGCCTGACCTTTTGAATAGGGTTCATCATTCCATATCCAACATTTCTGTATCTTCCTGTGTATGCTTATCCATCCCTTTGTCATCTTCTTCCTCCGGAAATCTTATTTTTGTAACCGCTATAGGGAACTCTTCTATTTCACTCGCCCATACTGGCTTGCATCCGGCTCTGCTAAAGACTAGCGGAAAGCCACCGATGCCATCGAAGAGTGATGCCATTGATGTTTCCTCTGCTCCGTCTTCCTTTAGCTGCTTGACTATTCTCTCTGCAAGCCACGCCCAAAAGGGTAATCCAATACTATTTCCGAGTGCTTTATATCTCGGTGAGTCTGCATTCTTGTGAAGTTTTCCTTTGCTATCTACCCACTCGCCTATGTCTGTCCATCCTTTGCCATCGACCTCTGGAAAACCTTGCAATCTTTCGCATTCCAAAGGTGTTAATCTTCTTACTACTGTTTCCATATCGTCCTCCAGTACATACGGCATATTGTTCCCACCGCCCCCCCATCCGGCGGCTGCGGTTACGCAGACATCTCCTAGTTCTGTCATTCGTGTATCTTGCCGATGCCAATCATAAACTTTCTTCATATTCTTAACCTGTGTTATCAGGGTGGGAGTTCTTGTTTCGCCATTGTCGAACACATTTAATGTGTCATTGATATTTGTTTCTTCCCACCCTTGAGCCATCTCTATGCTATGGGGATGTGATGTTTTGCGGAATGTCATTACGGCTAAACCATCCTGTGTAGTTCCTACGGGTGTGGTCATACTGCTCACTAATGTCTTTGATATTGAATCTCCCATTAAGTTGCACCCCCCCCCTACTCAATCCGCTGTATAACACATTTTCCTTCGTTGACATATTGGTTGCCTACTCCTTTGTAATCTCTTGCACATAAACTTCCGACTGTCTCGCTAGTACCCCCCCCGGTCCCCGTGAAACTAGTGTTTGTGCGGTTTCTTCCTCAACGCTGAAGTCATACTTGGCATTTTTGCCTTGATTAAAAGAGGCTCGGTCAAGTCCATAGCACACGGCAGGTTCGCCATAATGTGTGGTTGCCAAAGTTGGTGCTTTGTCGTCAAGTACATCACAGGATGATTTACCCGCTCCTTGGTCTACTGCATAGGTTGTAACCATTGGCACATATCCACCACCCATCCCCATAGATGCGGGTAATGCGGTTGATATTCCGTCTGTCTGTACAGTTGCGTGGTTCTGATTGCTTTCAAGTAAGATCGGTTCGGATGGTCTATCAACCACATTGTGGGTTATTACCGCATTAAAGTTGTCTTTGTCAGGCATCCTTTGCTCACCACCTGCATTGTTAGCGGTAAGAGTGGGGGATGTTTGTTTTCCGTCCCAAGAACATCCTTGAACAACATACATCCCGTTCATAGCCTCTTGCGTTCCTAGTTTGTTATATCCTGATGCCATCAATGAATCCGTTGTTTCTGGGTAAGTGCTTTGTGCTACAATCGTTATTTCACGACCTTGCCTAAAACCGACTCCTTTGTAATAACTAGCGTCAAGTGTTCCTGCTATTTCTCCGTCTGATGTTTGCATCACATACGACTCTCCGCCACCGCCACGGCATTCACCGCTATAAAGAGCTTCTGCTATGCCATCTTGGGGTTGAATATGTTTGCTCTGAACATCCCAACCATTAAGACATTGAATAAGAGTCTGATCTTGACTAACTCCTAGTGTTCCGCTCTTCTCGGTCTGAACTAAAGCTCCTTTACCTGCGGACTTTCCGTTGCTATCTCGTTCACACCCCCCCCTAATCTTGAGGGTGTAGGCGTTATTTGGTTCTGCAATGCCTGTTCCAGTATCTCCGGCAACTTCTTTCCTCGCCTGTTCGCTCTGTTCAATATTCCCTGACAGGCTTTCGCTGATAGTTGATACTTGGGATTCGGATTCGTTTCCAGTATCTGTGATAGTTTGCTCGGTATCTCCGTCAGAGGTTTCTCTCCGCAATTCAAAGAGTATTTTTCCTGCGGAGTGTCCGTTGAAGTCAGCGAGTAAACATATGCGCTTTCTGCGTTGTGGACATCCGAAATACTGGAGATCATGTAAACGCCAAGCGATTGAATATCCGTCGCCCAATATGAGTCCTGATTGTGACCACTTTCCCTCAAGTCTAGGAATAACGGCATTTTCGTCTGCAATTTTTGCCGTTTCTTCGAGGACGCATCTAAAGTCTTCTCCTTTATTTGAACTGAATGCTCCAGGGACATTTTCCCAAACCATATATCTTGGTCGAATAGGCTCATCTGCCCCTCGCAAACGTAGTTGTCTAGCACACTCATCTCTCATCTCCTTAATAACTCTTATCTGTTCCATAAAGAGTCCTGATCGTTCTCCTGCAAGACCCTCTCTCTTTCCTGCTACACTTAAATCTTGGCAAGGGCTGCCACCGGTTATCACATCGACTAACGGTACTTCAGCTCCTTTAATCTCTAATATGTTTCCGTAGTGTTTCATGCATCCCCCCTTATCTGATAACAAGTCACATTCTTGCCTGTATACATATCCAACTTCCTGCCAACGGGTTCAACAGTACCGTCCTTGCACATTTCGGTAAGTCGAGGTGCGGTTGCATTACGATCAAGTCTTGATATCTTTCCATTGAAGAATAGTTTGTATGCTATCTCCCATGCGGTCATAGGCTCTTTGTTGTGGCTCATAATCATCAGGATATCCTTCCTGCGTTTCTGCTTATCTACTTTCTCATGTGCTTCTGCCCTACATTCGAGGGTTGTATTTTCTCCATATTCTCTTGGTATCATGCTTATTCCTCTCTAATCTCAACCTTGATATACGGCTCTTTGGTATAGACAAATTGGCTTTGAGTCGGGAGTAGATAATCAGGACTGTCATCCTTAATCACTCCCGATTTAACAAGGGCATCGTTTATGATTTTCATTCCACCGCCTGTGATATTGTCAAAGTCACGTTTGATGCCTTTGTTCTTCTCGCCCCATAGGATGTAGAGTCTGACTCTTGTAGTCGCCTTGTATCCTTTTAAGTCTTTGCGGATCGCAGATATCACGGCTCTTTCCATTGAGGTCTTCAATCTCCAATATGCTTTGGGATGCTTTGTTGCTTCCGCTATTACATCATTAAGACTAGGCAAGCAGTTCTCTTTCCAATGAGTGCCCTTTATTGTGAAACTATGTATAACTTTTTCCGTATCTTTTCCGGAAGTCTTCTCTGTCTCCATACTTTCCTTCCCATGCTATCTGCCCTAAAACTCTTCCCAACATCAAAGTCCTTGCGTCATTGTGGATAAACATATGGCACTCACGGCAAACAGGGATTATCAGTTTATCTTCATCTGCTAAATGCCTGTCCTTGCCTAGTAGTAAATGATGTTGGTCTGTTGTTGGTCTTCCGCATAATAAGCAGGAAGCCGTATATTTCGTGATGATTGAATCCATTTCTATTCCTCAAAGATCAATTCGTTATAATGGATAGGTTTAACTATCTTCTTTGTTGCTTTGCAGTAGTCGCACCTTTCGCATCTTGTAGGCTCATATTCTCCATCCCTTATAGCCAAGTAACTCGGCATATTCATTTCAATTTCGTTGAGCGCATTATCAAGATCCGACTGTGGTATACCTATCAGTTCTATCTCCGGATTGTCAGACTTTGAAACAACAGGGATAAGACAAGGTAGCTTTTCTCCTGTGTTTATCTCTACAATCTTCTGATAGAGTGCTAACTGTCCTGTGTAGAAGTAAGCCTCTACAAAAGACATATATCCTATATCCGGCAATCTCCATGCCCTGTGGATGTCGGCGCAGGTTTTTATATCTGATATGAAGTGTCCAGGATTGTATACATCCAACTTGCACTTCCACTCTGCACCTGCCCAATAGCCTGTAAATATCTTTTGTTTTTCGCCCTGTACGGCTGCCTGCCATAATTCATCCTGTAGGGTTCTTTCGATCATCTTCTCTGCCTGTTTGAAAGGTGCTTTCAGCTCTCCCTTCTGCGTAAAGCATTCAGGATTTTCTTTCTTAAACTTGTCCAAAGTACCTTCATAATAGGCATCAAAGAAACCACCTACTAACAAAGGAGTTGTCTTGCTATCCTCTTCCCATTCACCGTTGCGGATCGCAGTATATTTGGCTTCGCATCCACGAACAAACCCGTGACCAACACATTGCAGGTAATCGTGGAATGAGCAATACTTTTCAGACATCTCTCTGCTATAATAGTTATCTGCGGTCAGTTCCATTTACTCACCCCCTTGCAAGAAGTCGGGCAACTCCACATCTGCTTCTTCCTTCTCAATGACCGTTGCTTCCTGCACTACTTCCGGAGCTTGGTCAAAAGGATTAGGAACATCAACGCTCTTTGTCTTGGTAACAAAGTTCATATCCGACTCTTCTTCCCATGTATTCCGTGCATCGGAGTTCTCAAAGTCGAGTTCTACGGTCTTAAGGGCACGCCTGATAACGGTCTTCACCATCATCTGATCGAAACTCTTTTGCCATGCAGGACTGTTCTTTGAAGTGGCGTAGTTCTTACGAACATCCTGTACTTCCTCGGTGGACATTCTTGTGACTTCGATACCACCGTCTTCGTATTCTATGTAGCAGAAGCATCCGACTATATCCGCATTGCTAAACGGCTTCGGCTTGAAAGTGATACTTGCTCTGTTGTCTACGATGCTATAATCAAAAACATCGCCTTCTCTAACAACATCTGCGTGGATATCCTTTATCGGCCTGACGCTATATGCCTTTGCTACCTTCTGCATCCCTCGGTAGTCAATCTGAAACTGAACACTACTTCCGTAGGGGATAAGGTAAAACTCCTTGTTGGCGTAGTTAAGGTTAAGCATTGCCGCCTTAACAAGTCCCAACTGTAACTGTGCCTGATTGATCTTCTTTAATTCGGGTTTGTCATTCAAAACCGAAATTGCATTTTGTACGAACCTTTCCCTGTTAAAGTCTTTAGGCAGGGCATCTTCGATACTTATTAACTTGTCCGTCAACTGTGCGCTAAACGCCACCTGTACTTCGTTAGCCATATTCTTCTCCTTATAAGTCTTCTTCCTCTCGCATCTCATCGTTGGTCATTACCCTTGCGCAGTCATCGCAATAGTAGTCATGACCAATCTTTATTACCCTGTCCTCGTTCATGAGGCTTATTCCGCAGCTCTCACATACAGGAAACTTATTCTGATGCGCTTCGAGTTCTTCATAATATCTTTCCGCATCGAGTGCAGGATTATCGCTCCAACCTATCATTCGTCGTATTCAACCTCTACTTCCTTAATGACCTTTGTTATCTTCGGGATATCTTTTCCATCGCAGATATCCATTAACTTCTTTAGGAAGTCAATCTTTTCATCGTCCTTCCTTATATCTATCTTTGCCACAACATCGCCGTGAACATCATATTCACCAAACTTAAACAGGACTTTGCTACCGACCTCTACGTGTGACAACCACGGTGCTTGTGCCAAAAGTCTCCTGTCAAACTTTAGAACTTCTACTACTAACAGATCCATATATTCTCTTGAAGCCATTGACTTTATTCTCCTTTCGTGAAACAATTAGTAAATAGGTAATAACCTATATCTCCGAGGTTGCGTGTCTTGTGGTGAGTTCAACGCAACCTCATTGTGTCTTTCATAGCATTAACTATCTGTTCCTGATCCTGATATCTTGAATACAAATCCTGCCAAAGCATTTCCGCAGGCATCGCTCTTATGGCTACCCACTTCTGCTCTTCCGTGAGATTGTTCACAAGATTCACAAAGTCTTCGTATTCTTTCTGATTCATTACGGGTTGTATCTCTTTCATCTGCTCTCCTTTCTCACCCGACCGCATCAATCACTTGGATGTAAACTTTGCCTTGTGCGCCGTTGGTGTAAATTAAATCCATAAACTTCTGACAATCTTCCAATGTAGGCTTGTAAACATCAATCACTCTGCCCTGTTGGAAACCCTCTGTGCCTGTTCCCGTGTCGAGACATTCCCATATTCCCAACATTTCTCCGACTTCATCATTAGGAAGTCTTTGATATAGGATGATTGTCTTGCCTATGTAGTCTTTGCATCCACCGCAGATACCTTCTCTGACCTTATCTCCTGTGCAGGTCGTATCTGAATTTCCAATGTATGCCGTTGCGTATCCTTTGATCAGTGTTGGTTGGTCTTCAGCGTAGGAAGTAAAGCCTATCAAGCACGTTAGAATCAGAACGGTTATACCGCTTATAATTCTTGACATCATTGCTTATATCTCCTATCGCTATTAAGATTGACCCGACTATCACTAATATCAGGCTTACCGCAAGGGATTTGTTAAACCCATAGGACTCTGCCATGCCGCCAATCCCGACAAGCAAAATCGCAAATCCTGCTTTGTCCATTAGTTCCTCCATTCTCCAGGTGTCATTGAAAAGTAGGTAGCTATCTTTCCGGCAAGAAACCTTGATGGATTCCTGCTTGTATCTGTCCGGAAGTTATAGATGCTCTGTCTCTTGACTCCCAATGCATCTGCAAGGTCATCAATGGACATTCCCTGATCATTCATCCTTTTTTCCATGACCGCTATAAACTTTTCATGCTCCCGATGATTTAATTTGACTTCTCTCATATCATCATCAACTCCAAAACCTCTTCCTCTGTTGCGCCTACCATACGGAAAATGATTATCAGATCCTTGTAAGTGAACACATTGTTCATCAGCTTGTGATGCATACCGCCAGGTGTAACACCAAGTTCCTTTGCTAATGCGGTTTGACTTACCTTGCTCCTAAACATCATTCCCACTATCCGGCTGCCTATATCCTTTTCCATGTATTGAGGCTTTAATTCTTTGACTCTCGGCATATTCGCTCCTTGCTTTCGTAGTATCTGTAGATTGCTAAACCTACATCTGCCGCAGTTCTCGTTGTCTCTACCCATCTGAACAAATCTAGGTTCGGGTCTGTTGCTTCTCTTTGGATGGAAACAAACTCAAACAGTTCCTTGATTGAATCGTTACCGACCGACTCTAATGCTTCGTCAATTTTCCAAGACATTCCTGCTCCCTTCTGTGATTTTAGTTCACGCTTGAGGATAAAAAAATTTTGTCTCTGTCGGGTTTGTTAAGACGCAGAACAGTAGAAAGTCTAACGATTTCAGAAGCGGTAAACTCGCCTTTACCCTTTAATCTGTTATATAAAGTAGTGCGTTCCATACCGGCTTTCTTTGCAATAGCGGTCATTGTCATTCCTGTTTCTTCCATCTTCTCAACCAACAACTCGGTGTTCGTCATTACATAACCTCCTTTCGCAAGATATTGTGAACATCGTGTACCAAAACCACAACATAATGTGTGGTGATTGTTATTCACATTTCAAACTATATCATCAACGTGAATATCTGTCAACATATTTTTACAAAATTGTTGAATATTTTTCCCGTTTGCGATATATTAAGGTTAGAGAGGGCTTTTTGTATGTTGAAACTATATGAAAATATACGTGAGTTAAGAAAGAAAAATAAATGGACGCAGGATGAACTTGCACAAAGGATGGGATATACCGACAGGAGTACGATTGCAAAGATAGAGTCGGGTAAAGTTGATTTATCTCAAAGTAAGATTGTGGAGTTTGCCAAAGTGTTTGGCGTAGACCCTGGAGAATTGATGGGATGGGAGACAGAAGACGGGGTGTTGGATTATGTTGATCATTCCTATCTAGTGTCTCCCGAAAATAGTGAAGAAGTTAATAAAGCCATAGAATTATATGAACAATATAGCAAGGCTAGTCCGGAAGTTCGTTCTGCGGTGGAGCTTCTGTTATCACAGTTTCGATAAAGTCTTTCATTTCTTGACAGGTTTTAATGTATAATTCAATAAATTCTCTGATATCCATAGGCCACACTCCTTTCTTGATTTAAGTGTAGCAAAGGATATGAGCAAAAGGAAGTTACAGTTCTGAAACTAAAGTACCAATTTTGAAAGGGGATTTTTTCAAAAATGACAAATTGCAGAGACCTGATTCTAAAACTAAAGGAAGTAAACAACGAAAAGAAGTTATCTTACGCAGAGATTGAAGCAATCACCGAAAGGAATGGCGAGCATGTTTCAATGGCATCCATATCCAGAGTATTTGCAGATGGTTCTGAAAACGGTTCTTTCAGATATGAGGGAACGCTTAAACCTATCGCCAATGCAATATTGGACATAGACATTATTGAAGAAGACGATGATCTTGACACGCAAGGTCTAAAGATTATGCTCCAATACAAAGCAAAGAAGATAAAGGAACTTGAGGCCGAACTCGACCATGAAAAAGTCAAGCACCATGAGAAGATGGAAAAAGAAAGAGAACGCTTTCAAGAAAGGCTTGATTTCTTAACGGAACAGATAAGACTCAAAGACGAACGCATAACGCAACTATTGAAAAACAATGTGGCCTTAACAGAACACATATTGGATTGTCCATACAAAAAGAACTGTAAGGAATAAAGCCCGATGACGATTGAGAAGAGAGGAAACTCTTATCGAATCAGACAAATGTATAAAGGAAAGTATTATTCCGTCAATGTGGATCATAAGCCGACACAAAAGGAAGCAACGATTCTTATGGCGGAAGTCTTACAGAATGCCGAGACCAAAGGCTCTGGTTCTGTGCGTTCCTGCGTAGACGGGTATATGGATGCCAAGCGGAATGTTCTATCACCAAGCTCATTAAAAGGATATCTGGCAATCTATCGCAACTCTCCGGAATGGTTTATGAATATGAATGTATACGATGTGACGCAGCTTGAGATTCAGAGGGCGGTCAATGAGTATAGCATAGACCATTCTCCGAAGACAGTACGCAACTTTCATGCCCTCATGATAGCATCAATAAGGATGTATCGACCGACTTTTGTGGTCAATACTACCCTTCCACAGAAAGAAAATAAGCGGATGACCATTCCTGACCAAGAGGATATAGTTCGACTACTTGAGTCAATGAAGGATGATGACTATTATCCATGTATCGTTTTGGGATGTTTAGGGTTAAGGCGTTCAGAGATACTTGCCCTAGAGCCGTCAGATTTTGCCGAGAATAGCGTTCTAATAAATAAGGCGAAGGTTTATAACGAAAAGCATCAACTCGTTGTTAAGGGCACAAAAACTACCGCTTCTACGAGGTCTGTGTTCGTACCGCCAGATGTGGTTCGTATAATAAAGGAAAGAGGATATGTTTACAAGGACTATCCAAACAATCTGATCATAGTCATGCACCGATACCAGGATAAGATCGGGATGCCACGATGCAGATTCCATGACTTAAGACATTTCTATGTTAGCTATGCTCACTCTATTGGAATGAGTGATGCGGATATTATGGCAGCCGGTGGATGGAAAACTGACAATACAATGAAAAATGTTTATCGACATTCAATGAAAGATGCGGAAGAACAGGAACGAGTCGCAAAATCTATGTTAAATATATAGCCACGTGGGTTCAAACCCACGTGGTTTTCTTGGGATAATTCTTGGGATAAATTTGTTTTTAGTGGTACTGTAAGACCGCATAGTTACGCTATCAAAGAATGTAGTAAAAATGGGCATTAAAAAGCCCCCGAACCTTGTAAATTCGGGGGTTTTCTGTACCGCAGGGGGTGGGATTCGAACCCACACTATCATCGCCCAAACATATAGTGTTTATGCATGATTGCGGATTTCATGGGATAAATTATGGGATAAATTATTTTTTATATTCATCCTGACGAGCTTTGATCTTTCTCGCCCACTTGATATGCCTGTCGTGAAGATAGTCATACACGGCCTGCATACCTTCGGGTATTTCACCCTTTGCCGAATAGTCAGATATAAGTTTCACGCTTGCATCATGCAGGATGGTAACGTGTTCCATTTCTGCTAATGAAAGATTGTAATACATATCTGCCAAGATGGGATTATCTTCCTTATGCTTATAAGCACACTTAAGATACTTCTCCGCATCTTCGAGTTCGGCATCTATCTGTTCTGCTATCTTCTTGATTTCCTTCATATCATCACCTCATTATGCCTTTGCGGTTGTCACGGCTGCGGTAGTAACCGGTGCGTTAGCGTACCACTTGCCCATCTGTGACAGGAGATATGCGCTCTGTTCTGCGTTAACCGCCTGGTTGCGAGCATCTGCGAGAGCCTGCTGCGTATCCTGCAATCTGTTCTCAAGAAGCATTGTTTTAATACTGCAGCAGCAGTTGTCGAGCTTATAGCCAAGATCAGCAATGTTCTGATTTACAGAATTAAAGCCGTTTGTGATCGTCTGCTGCGTTGCGTTAAATCCGTTTATGGCGGTAAGAAGATTTGTGTTATTCTGGTTTGTCATAAACATTGTCTGATTATCGATCAGGCGAGCAGTTTCGTAATTGTTGTTTGCTGATGAGAGCTGAATTGCGCCCAAAGCCTGCGTTACTGTCTGGTTATTGATTGCCGCACCAACATCTATAGCTGCATTGCCGCCACCGAAGCCGAAGCCACCGAAGCCACCGAACAGAACTGCGATGATAAGGAACGCTCCTAACCAATCAGATCCGAAAAAAGAACTGTTTTCTGTCATGTGATTTTCCTCCTTATAATATTATCTATATCATCTTGCAAGAATGATTACTTTATACCGCTAATGAACTGTGATATCTTGCTTTTGGCATCGTTTATATCCTGCCCGTTCTTCTGATATAACTGTTCTGCGGTTTGATTAAGGTTATTAAGGTCTAGTCCCTGTAACTGTGGGTTAGACTTTGCAAGGTTCTGCATAAATGCTTGTGGGGATTCACCACGCATCATTGCACCAACGGCTTGCATCATTATGTTATTCTGACTCTGACTTCCTTGTAGTAGGCTTAACATTGGATTTTGCATTGATTGTCTCCTCTAACTTCGTGATACGTTCTTCAAGTGTCTTAAACTGTGATACTTCCTCTGATTCGTGAGGGGTTATATCATACGGCGTAGAGGTCTTATATCCTGCTCCGTCTGTCTGTACTAGCCATACCATAGGTGCGGTAATATCAAGGAATAAACCGCTACTATTGGGCGGCATCTGTAAGGCATCTATGCCGTTCTTGCCACTAACCTTAACGACTTCCTGTGTCTGCGGTTGTGCCTGTTGTAATAAGAGATTTTGTAGATACTGATTGTTGCTCTGATAGGGATAGTTCATCTTTTCTCCAATCTAAATGAGTCCATTATTACGGTTACGATTTGTACTATGAATAGTATTGGGATTTTTTTCGTCCGCTTGTCATTGCAGACTTCTTCGATAACATCTTCAAACTTCATACTCAAATCATACCTCTGCCATATCCCTTGTTCGATAGCATAAAAGTGTCAATTTAGTACCATTTTAGGCAATAAAAAAAGACCTACCCGTTTTACCGAGTAGGTCTGATCTTACAGGAAGTACTCAATGACTTCCTTGTTTTGTTTGTATATCCTTTTGACTGTGGTAGTAGAAAGGTCGAACTCTTCCGCCAAGTCCTCAAACTTGATATCGTCTAACAACTTACGCTTCATTACGGCTCTGTCCCTCTGACTGTGGATATAAGAATCAATAATGTATGCAATTTCATCATTATGAACGTACTTTAGGTCTCTCATTTTTTCTTACTCGTCTTGGGCTTTGTGTAATGATACTTGCCGTTCTTTGTTAGCGATACCGTGTATCCATTATCAAAGAATGAGTTCCAATACTTCTGTGCAAGATCCTGACTAAAGTTATTCTTGGTCATATAATCAAGCAATTCTGTCATTGATACCTGACCATTGGGTTTTCCGTCCTTGTCAGGATTGTTCTTAAAGTAGCTTTGCTCAATATTGTCAACCTGCTGCATATACTGTGTTGCATTCAGTTCGGGTATCTGGCTTGAATAATTCGGCTGCCTAGATGTATACAATCTGAATGCATTGTATGTATCCTTATCACCACCGGCAGACTTAATAGTCGCATAATCCTGAATACCCTGTTCACCGTAGTTATAGTAGATATCCACCGCAGTCTTATCAAAGCCAAGATATTTAGGTCTGTCATACTCATCTACGCCGTATTGAGTAGATGTTATATCCTTGTATGCCTGCTTGATATACTTGGGATCTACATCATTGTCTACCAACATACGATAGGTTTCATTATTTGATACGCCAAGTTTGTCTGCACTTTCCTTATAATATAAGGTTTGCTCTAACTTATCTGCGCCATACTTTTCATATTGCAGGAACTCTTCTTCGCTTAACGATTTGAATCCATAACTTTTGGCAATCTTCTGTGCATCCTTATATGTATTCAGACGCTTCTTGTCGCCACTATTGTATAAATCCATCGCCCATTCAGAGTCCGTACCCATCGTGTCTTTGGCTTCTCTATTGCGTTGCTTGTCCTCGTAGTAGTCTATAAGACCGACCGCACCGCCCTTATCGTATGCTTCAATAGCCTTCTTATAAGAACTGTTATCGCTTATCTCCTTGTCGAACTTATCTCTCTCTGTAATGGCTCTCGATATGTTATACATATCCTTAAGCATTTCAGCACGGTCTTCATCGCTCAATGTTTCATAGTAATCAGAGTTGATAAACTCTTCTGCTATATCTCTGTTGCGTTGTCCCATATCCTGCTGATAGATTGAGTTCTGTTCGTTATCAAGCGTTACATCGCCAACCTTGTATCCTGCTTTCGGTGCGAATACGGCATTGTTTCCGGTCTCTTCAAACAGACGATTGATCTCATCATCTATCTCATCGTGTCTGTCAATGCCATACTCTCCAGGGATTACATATCTTTGTAAGCCTGATTCTACGTTTTCGCTTACCTCTTTGTCTATTCCAGGTATTGTAAATCCTTCAGCATACTTTATTTCATTGCCCCAAGTATCGTACTGTGTAGGCAGATTCTTTGATAATCCAGGTAGTTTAGCCTGTTGCTGATTAAGGAATGTCTTAAACTTGTTAGTAGGATCGTATGTATTTCTCTGTGTTGTATCCAATGTCTTTGCCGTAGCATTGACTGCAGATGGGATGAATGCTCCTGCAAAATCGCCAACAGTAGTATCAATTATGTTCTGCGCTATGTCTTTCTCATCATTAGTGGAGTTTCCGCCTAACAAATCAGCTAATCCCTGTAACGGAGATGCATTAAACCAAGAGTTAAGTGATGCTTTGCTACCTTCTTTTAATGCTCCAACTGCTCTGCCTGCTCCTGTTCCTTCATATCCTAATGCCTTAAGGATTTCGCTATCGTACTTATCAGAGTTTTCGATGGTCTCCTGCAACAGAGTACCTATAATCATAGGTTCTGCCATAGGCTGCGCCCAATCATAAGCATAGTATCTGTCACCAATATGCAATGCGAAAGGCTTGAATCCATCTCTCTTCTGTTGTGCTTTCTGATCGGGATCATCTGAATAGTCGCCTGTAATGAGTCCTGATTCACGGAGCTTCATTCCGAGGTAAACCATTCCTGAACCTGTAGCACCCTTTGAAAATTGGTCAATACCCTGCCTTACCAAGTCGAGGTCATTGTGCTTTGCACCGGATATAATGTTCTTAATTCCTATTCCACCGCCTATAGGAGAATAATCAACCATACGTGCGGCTATATTACCAGGTGCTTGTAAGAACGGGATAGCTGCCTGTCCGACAAACTTGCCCACACCAGGTATCTCTTCAAAACCACCTCGTATTTTGCTTAATGACTTAACCGCCCAAGAGTTATCCTTGTAAGTAGCTTTCATTGCTTCTTCCCAAGCGGTTCTGATTGCCTCCTGTGGGATGTCATCAACATTCTTTATGCCCTGCGCATTGATATAACTGCCTAATCTCTCGATGAAGTTCTCTTTTACGAAGTGACTATCACCAAGATCAAGCAATTTGTATGTGGTGTTCCTTAATGTCTCAAGGGTAGACTGTACACCTTCTTTGCCATACAACTTACTGTTAAGAGCCTGAAGTCCGCCATCTATTCTTTTTGAACTATTGAGAACTTCTGCTGCCGTGTTAAAGGCTTTGCCCGAAACATCGTCAAGCCATTTTTCAAGAGCCGTGCCCTTGAATATCTGTTTGTTATCCATAAAGAAGGATTTGACACCTTCCTCATACTTGCTAGGCGTACCCTTTATGAGAGCCTGTACCTCATCGGAGTTAAGAGCTTTCTTTGCTAACTGTCTGCCCTTGATTCCGCTACCAACTACAGACTGTGTGACCTCAAAGTTCGGATTGATTAAGTGGGCGATGTTTTCGCCTACGGCATCAAATCTGTCTGCTACCCATCTCATTTTTTCTGTGGGTATATTGGCAAAGACATTTCGGAGCATTGTACGAGGATTGAGCAACATAGCCACTCTACGGAGTTCGAGTATCTTCTCTGCCATAGTAGAGGGATATTCCTTGCTCATTCGTTTGCCTATCTGCTCGTACATCTTCTTGATGGCATCTTCATCACCAGGTTTTATATCCCCGAATGCCTTCATTTCTTCATCGGTCAGTTTGAAGTCTTTCCACTTGTTGCCAAACTTCTCCTTGCCTGCACGGTTAATAGAATTGATTTCCTTCTCTGCATAATGCATAGCAGCTAAAGGATCATCCTTTGTCATTGCGAGAACGGCCGCCTGTGAGAACTGTCCTGACTTTGTAAGTCTTTCAGCCATATCTCTGTATATCTGTGCGGCTATCTCATGCTGACCTTGCGCAGAATAGTCCTTTGCTAACATCTGTCCAAAAGGAACGGCTGTAGGGTCATACATTTCAAGCATATGCCTGTATGTCTGATAGCGATCAGAACTATTTGCGTATGCATCCTCTGCCTTCTCAAGAGTCTTTTTGTTTTTCAAAACATCGTGGATTTGTGGATTGCTCTCAAAGTCTGCTACAACTTCTTCAGGAACATCCTTCATCTGCATCTTGCCTTCGCCACGAATATGTTGTGAAAGACCACTCTCTCTTGTTTCCGGAACTTCTGCCTTCGGAACTTCTGCAGGAACTTCTTCTCTGATAGGCTCGGCTTCCTTTGCTACCGTCTCTTCAACAGTAGGAATTTCTTTTGCTACCGTTTCTTCGATGTCGTTAGCAAATTCATTGGGATTGACATCCTCGGTAGCCATCTCTCTTGCAGGTTTGATATTGTTCTCAAGCATCATCTCGTCTGCTTCAGACATTTCACTACCAGTTTCAAGTCTGTAGTTTTCATCTTCTAACTTCTGAATGTATGCTATTTCATCATCAGATAAATCTCTTTGATATCTCTCTGCGTTATCTTTTATAGCCTGTATTCTATCTTCGTTCTTTACTATCTGCTCAACTGCTTCTTCTGTGGGATTCTTAACGCCATCAACAATATTTGAGCCTGTTTTTGCTAACTGTCCTTGTGTGCTATCTATCCACGCAACATCATCAAGGTTAACAACGGCAGACTTAACATTATCGGGAGTGCCTGCATATGATAATGCTTCCATATAAGAAGGGGTGACAAATGTACCATTGTTGATATCGTGTGATGAATAAACCTTAATCTTGCCCGTTCTCATAGCTTCTTGAGCCATTTCATCGGTAAAGTCAGGATCTATATTGGGTTCTTCTGCCCATACTTCATCGAATGTTTTTATATCATCAAGGTCACGAATCCATACAACATTATCCCTTAATGCAGGATTTGTTTCGAGTATTACATCCAACTGTGCCTGCTTATGCGCATCAATAGGATTATTTTTTGCTATCTGTTCTGCAACTTCTTCTGCCGGAACTTCTTTAGCAACCTGTTCGGCTACTTCTTCTACGGGAGTTTCTTTAGCTGCGTTTGCAATGTTGTCATTTATATCTCTTAAGAGAGCATAGTGATTATACCCATCCTCGGTGTACTTGACAGAGTCGTACCCATTATCCCTCATAAGATTAAGGAAACGACTACCCCAATCTGCATTAGTTCCCGACGCATTCTTTAGAAGCATATAGGTGTTAAAGTCGTTTTCGTAGTCTGGGAATACACCGTTGAAGTAACTATCACTGGGAATGCCTAATTCTCTTGATAAGAAGTTATACACGCTATCTGCGTTAGTAACATCTCCTAGTTCTGTCAAGTCAAGAATCTTCTTAGGATTTATAGTGTGTGTCTCAACATGTCCTCCGCCGAATACAGGTTCTCTGCCAGTTAAGATCCTATATGAACTGTCCATTAAGTTCTTCATATAGGCTTCTTGCTCGGCTTCTGTCATATCACTCATTCTTATTTTGCCATCCATTATGTGGCGACCCATTTCTTGGCGAGCTGAATCTCTTAATGAATCGTAAAATAACTTGTCGTGATTTGCATAGTTCGTCGCATCTTCAAAACTTTCGGTATAGAACTCTAGCGGAAGCATTTCGGGTTCAACAGTTCCAGGAATCTTCTTACCCAAAATTTCAGATAGCGTTTTTTCTTTTGCAAGATTTCTCTCTAGCGGATTATCCGAACGGTTATATCCACGATATACTTGTATGCCAGGAGTACTGTCTGAATCATTAAGAACCTTTTCTATTTCTTCCTTTGCGATTGCGGAGGGTTCTTCATTAACCTTGGGCAATTCACCGCCTCTGCCCCAATCAATGTTATCCACATCAACATCGTTTCTAGCAGGAGCATTAACGGCATTGTCAGTATTCTTATAGATATCATCCTCAACCATCTTAAGATATGCTGCTTCTTCTGCGTTCTTTGCATCAAGCAGTCTCTTGGCATTGATGTCCTTTGCTAAAGAAGGAAGTTCGCCAAAAGCATTGAATACTGTATTAAGAGCCTCGTTCTTAAGTGCATCTATGGCTATATCCTTTGCACCCATACCGTTCTGATAGTTCTCTATCTCTGTGGGTAATGTATCAAGTGCAAGGTCTGCAATGTTACCTCTTAAGATGCTACCGATCGCTTTGCCGGCTATCTCATTACCGAATGCCATATCCGTACCAACGGCATTAGTAGCCTGTCCAAGCCAGGGTATCTCTTCAAGTGCACCGCCTAATACATTGTATGCGGCAAGTTTAGATGTCATGTCGCCTGCAGTATATGCCAAAGGATTCTGTGTTTTAGCACTCTCTTTCATAGATGAGTAATTGTATTCGGGATTACCGCCAAGAGCTTCGCTCATCTTATCCATAGCGGTATTCTCAAACGGAACGATATTAAGTGCACCGAGGGTATATGATGCCAGACCGCTTGTCTTATTCTTAAGAGCTGCCATCTTGTCATACTCATTGCGCTCTTCTTCCGTCATCTCGTTTCTTATCTTTGCTGCCTGATTAGCATTGCTTGATGACATCTTAAGGAGCTTGTATGCCTTTGAACCAGGTTTGAAGTAGTCATTGACTAATTCTTTTGCATTGCTTTCTTCATATTTAGACATTCTGTAATTGGGGTCTATATACTTGTCTATGTCTTTTTTGTTTGCAATGCCCTTAACAGGATTTCCGTTGTTGTTCTTAAAGTCTTTAACAAAGTCCTTAACTTCGCTTTTAGAATATCCGTTAGCGGTCATATCCTTGATAAACTGTTTCTCGGCATTACGATTGTTTATCATTGCCTGCCGTGTGTTATTAGTAGTATCAAAATAATTAACGGCGGCATTATTAAGGCTTGTTCTATTAACAACATTATCTATTGATTCAGATATGTTTTCTCTTCTTTTATTTATTCTTTCCTGTATCTGATTCTGTCTTTTGGATGTGTCATCAAGGACGGGAATGGGATTGACAGGTGCGGCGTTGGTTACTTCACGTATTCTTTCCATTCCGTTAACCGCCTGTCTTGCAAGTTTTTCTAAATCTATAGGATTGAAAGCCATGTTGGTCTCCTTACAAAAATATCCCCCCTACCTTTTGGGATAGAGGGGATAAGTTCTTATCATAAAAGTGCATCGAGAAGTTTAAGTCCCGTGATTCCATTGTTGAGATAGTTAGCGTATCTAGCAATATCATCCTGATATGGTGCAAGAAGTGATGCAGCCGCCCTTCTTCTTGTTCCTTCTTCCGGATCATCCTGCTGCTTCTTCCATGCATCGTATGCCGCATTGGTTAATGTGTCGCCCTGATCGTTACCCTGCGTTGTAGCGATAGAGTTAATCGTATTAGTAGCGGTCGGTGTACTAGCTGCACTATAACCCTTCTGTTTAGCAACCGCACTCTTCAGAGCATTGTTAAGGGCACTTGAATTGCTCATAAGAGCAGAGAAGTAATCACCGCCTGCACTAGCTATAAGGTTTGCAAGGTTCTGCTGCAACTGTGCTTCCTGACTTGCTCTGTTTAATTTAAGGTTGCCAATCTGCTCGTTGTATGCATTTATCAAACTTGTGAGGTTTGATTGGTAGTTCTGCTCAAGATCGCCTATGTTGGTATCAAGAGTATTCTGGACATTGCTTCTTGCCTTGTCATAGCTATTTGTAAGACCTGCCAGAGAAGACTCTGAAAGACCACCGCTTATTCCGAGTGCGGCTAATCTCTGCTGAAGGTTCTTTTCGCCAATCATCTTATTAACATATGCCTGCCTGAAAGCATCTGTAGCATCCCGATTGAGTTTATTAAGGGAGTTATTGTATGCTCTTCCTATCTGATTAACGCCACTATCCTTAATCCTTCCGTAGCTTTCTTCCGCCTGATTGTATCCTGCCTGAAGAGCTGCGCTAGCTCTAGCATATGCTGCTTCTGCCGCCGCCTGTCTCTGTGCATTTATTTCTGCAAGGTATGCTGCCAAGTCGAAACCGCCGTCTCCGGTATATGCTGATGCAGATGCATTTCCGCTACCCGTTCCCGTTCCTGTGGGAGTCTGTGTTTTGTATCCAGAACTGTAAGCACGATCTTTATCATAGTTGCCTGCGTCTGAATCATAGCCTGCACTTGCCTTTATAGCCTGTTGAGCTGCGCCAAGTGACCCTGTATTAGCCGTTGTGTTAGCTCCGGAATAATCTGTTCTGTTCAGAATCTTGTTAATACTTTTGTTATACATACTGTTATCTGATGCCATTTCACTACCTCCTTAACATCTCATTAACTAACTTTTGAACTTCTCTATAGTCATATCCTGCATTGGATAGTCGTTGTCGTCTGTCATTACCCGACCCCCACTTACCCTGTATAACCTCTTTGGCTATTTCTTCTAAAGGTTTGTGGTCGGATATATTAGTCAAAGTACCTGTAATGTACTTCGGTCTAGCGTAAGCGACTATATGTGAATAGCGGTTACGTTGCATAACGCATCCACCATTGTCCTGTGAAGTAGTAGAAGTATTACCCTCAATGGTGTTGATGCAATTACCACTCACGGAAACCACCAATCCAACATGATTAGTCCTGCGGTTATTAGTGGAATACTTAAAAAAGACAATATCGCCTGCCTGCGGATTTTTAACTACTTGACCTCGTTTCTCGAACCAATCAAGCATATCCACGCACGATGCCGTCTTCTTACATAGTCCCTGTTCTGCCTTGAATAGCCAACTAACAAACGTAGCACACCACGGATATTGGCTACCCGAAACAGGATGTCCGTAATACCAAGTGTTGTACTTGACATTATTAGAGTCGGGCGGACTTTCCTTTGTACCTATTTCTTTCTTGGCAATGTCGATAATCTGTTTGGCGTTCATTTCTTTTTACCTTCTGCATTAAGAGCGATAAGTCTCTGCCTGCGGTCATCCATAATACCGTTCTTACCAAGTGCATGGTAGGCTTGATAAGATGCTTCCCACATATCAAGGTCGTCATCGTCTATCTTTCCTTCATCCATGTACTTGTGGTAGTCAATGGTAAGTTCCCTGCGCATCTGTTTCTGTTGAGCGTTCATCAGAATGTCAATCTTCTTTGAGAACTTGACGCAAGCCTTAATGAAATAAGACGAGCAGGCAAACAGGGACGGAACACCAATCAATGCCATTACGCTTGCTATTGTTCGTAATTCATCTGCCATCTTCCTCACCCCCATGATGAATACTGTTGACGCAGGCTTCAATCAGAGTATTGATATCTTCCTCGGACAAATTGATGCCTAACTGTGCGGCCTTGTCTATGATATACGCCATAACGTACTGTTTCTTTTCCTGCCATTGTTCGGGGGTAAATAATTGGTCTGCGCATCTAACGGCAAACCTCACCCAAAACGTAATCGTTTCAAGGTCTTTAGCAGACACGTTCGTTTTAATCCACGGAATAACGTAGGCCGAAACCAATGCGCCTGCGATAGAGATAATAGCCAAAGCGATAGTCATAAAAATGTTAGTGTTCATATAAACCCTCCGATAATAATTTGTAAGGGCGATACCCCATGAATAGTACCGCCCTTGAGAAAGGAGATGTATGTAAAGTCGATAGACTACATACTCTTACTGATTTTGTACTCCTTGTGCAACTTAAAAATCTTGATGATACCGCAAGTCAAGCACTCACCGCCGAAAGTGGAGAAGATGCAAGTGGTAAGGGTATCATTCTGAATACCGAAACCCGAAAGCACAAGAGCAACGATAGTGTAAATCAAAAGCACCGCAATGGAGAAAACAACGTAACTCGAAAGCGGTACTTGTTGAAGGTCAATGTGGATTTTCTTCATCATCCTGTTCCTCTCCCCCTAAATGAAAAGCGATTTTCGCACCAATCAAGGCGGCAAGAATGTCACATATTCCGATTAGGATTAGGGCTATAACGGTTTTCATTGTGTCACCTTATCTGAATTTACAACCGACTATTGAAAGTGGAATAGCACAGTTATTATTTGTTGAGGTAGTGTTCCATTGATAAGCAGGGGATATTATCAAGGATGTATCAGAAGAATATGACACATACCTACCGTAATAACTAGCCGCATTAGGTCTTGAAAAAAACATCATTATATTATGATTGTTAGATGCTATTGAGTTTTTAATGTCGGCAACTGACATCAATACAGATGCTTCCGTTGAATCAGTTGTAGATAAACGATAATTGACCTTAATATAATCAAAGTTATCTATATCCTGCGATAATGAAACGGAACTACCACCTGCATATGATGAAGTCGGTGCATTATTAGTCCAAAGTATAGTTTCATCAAAATTCTTTCCGTGGTCGAGTTCATTAAGACCGAGGATTTCGAGGGGGATAAGGTCACTTGTGGATGTTGTTGTGCCGTTTAAGTGATATGCAACAGTAATGGTTAATGTGGTGGAATTAATATAACGGACTATTCTATCTCTTGTCGTTGTCGTTCTTCCACCGAAATTCATGTTGATTTGATTATCACCACCCAAAGACTTTTTCAAATCATCACTTGTCACTATTAATGCCGCTTCTGTGTTGTTTGTTTTGGATAACTTATAGCGCACTTTTACATACTTATAATTATCAAAACTTTCAGAAAGCGTTACATCCTGTCCTGCAAAATCACTTGTCGGACTACTATTAGTCCATAGACTTGTTTCGGTGTATTGCTGACCGCCGCCGCCCTTTTTCCGAAGGGCGCATAATTTCTCTGCCATAGATTATTCTCCTTCGTTGGGTTCGGGTTCAGGATAATGATTAACTTCCTCACGATAACCGCTATTGCCACCGACAATAACACCGCTATTATCAAGGATTTCAACTATTGCGTGGCGAACATCCTGTGCGTTATGATATGCCGCAAGTGTCTGATGATATGCAACTATCGCACTATCAAGTGACGAATATACCTGTATTGTTGTTCCGTCCTGTCCTTTGTCATTGATTACGATTTTGACTAAATAATAATTCATTTATTTATCCTCCTTTAATCACAACCTTCTGCGTTTATGTAAAATGCACCTGTCGGGATATCACTCGCATACAGATACAAACAAGGTACGGTGTCATCTGCCGTTATATATTCAAGCAAATCGTATGCTTCCTGCTCTGCCGTTGTCGGTAATACATATCCGCTTGCACTTCCTATGTCTACTATCGGATTCGCATACACATGATTCAGACTTATCGACTTCTTGTATAGCGTTGTGCCACTCTGCGATGTTGTATCCTGTGTCCAATTCGATGTGTCTACCTCTAACGATGTTACCTTGTGTGAGTTTGCTATATCTGCATCTACCTCATTGATTGCTGCCACTAATGAAGTCTGTGCGGTGGTAGTCAATGACGATAATGTTCCCATAGCCGTTGTTAAAGGTACGGCGGCTAATGATGAATCCGTGTAGATATCGTTACCATATAATGTAATAGCATCACCCGATTGTCCGTTTACTGTGGTCGGTGCACCTCTGTCGCCCTTGTCGCCCTTTGGTAATACGAAATTAAGAACGGCGTTTGACGGATCTGAACTTGAATTAGTTACCGATGCCGTATCACCACTCGTTACAGTACCGACTGATACTGTTCCCGAACTACCCTGTGAACCCGTATCGCCTTTAGGCAGGACAAAATCGAATACCGCCGCAGATGTTGTTCCGCTATTGGTAACACTTGCCGAAACACCGCTTGATACAGTACCTACTGTAATGGTAGCCGCCGCACCTGTGTCACCTTTAACGCCCTGCAACTGTCCTTGATTCGCCCATTCCTCGTTGTCCACATCCCATATATAAAGGTCTTTGGGATTAGTATCACCAACCATATAGGCGTTTCCTGCGTGTCCTGTCGGGTGTGCCGTTTCAAGATCAGATAACGTATCGTATTCACCTAATATATTGATGCCCTGTCCTGTATCGCCCTTATCTCCTTTAGGTAATACAAAGTTAAACCTTGCCGCAGATGTTGTTCCTGCGTTCGTTACGGATGCGTTGTCACCGCTTGTGACTGTTCCGACTTCGATAGTAGCCGCCGCACCTGCATCGCCCTTTTCAAGAACAAAATCAAAGATAGCATCCTTTGTTTCGGTTATTCTTTTGGTAACTGAAACTGTATTACCGCTTGTAACAGTACCTACGGATATGTTGGGCGTATCGCCCTTCTCGCCTTTTTCGCCTGTTACATCAATAACGGTCTTTCCGTTTTCGGCATCATCTGTCACGGACACGTTTCCGATGAATTGCATCCTTGACTCCTGATTCATAATACCGCCCGAATAGTCCATGATACGGTGTCCACTTGAGGCCGTACCGCCCCAAGTAATACCACCGTCATCTGAATACTCAATAGCCTTATCCGCATTGAGCCTTATGTTTGTCATATCAGTAGACGATATCTTTCCGTCTATGTCCGAATCGTCCAATTCATCTACAAGATTATTGAACTTCGGTACAATGACATCCAATGCAATCTCGTCAAACTTCTCCTGCATTGCCTGTGTAGATAGATTAGGGGTGTCGGGCAATCCGATAACGCCCTTATCCGCTAAATCTTCTGCGGTTATTTTTGTAAATGCCATAGTCTACTCCTTATCCCTTGTAGTTACCACTTTCGGTATACTCGTTAGCAATGTTGTATAATGAAAAAGGCTCGTTCAACTCATTGTTTGCGAACCTTAACCTGTACTTATCTACTCGTTTTACCCTTACTTTGGTACGGGATATCTTCTGTGTTTTGTTACCACTAAACGCTACCTTACTAAAGATCAGATTTGAGAATGAGAAGTATCGTCCGAATGTGTTGTCCTGCTTCACAAACTTCCATATACCTCTGTCCATTACCCATATTTCAACCGATGTTGCTAATGCCGCACCTACTCGGATAGCGATATATCTCAATGACTTATTTTTGTAGAACAACTGTCCGTCAATATCGGGGGTTTCCCATTGACATCTGATTGCTTCTCCGTCATCGCTATACGACCATTGTGATTCCTTATCCTTGTAGAATCTGCATATCCTTCCGTCCTGTGTTCCAAAGAATAATCTGTTTTCTTTCTCCCACATATAATGGATGGGTAGGTTATCACAATAAAACGCCACATACTGTCGTGTGGCGTAGGGTTCTGACTTATCCGTCCTTATCGGTTGTAATCCATCTAATACATATAGCCTGTCATGGTCTACACTTAACAGGTACATATCATTAAAGATGCAGGCGAATGAATCCTGCAACTTCTCAAACGCTTCTGCGGTCAACTTACCATTAAGGTAGAATGAACGGCTCTGTGCGTATTTCTCACCCGTTATATCCTGTGCGGTAACGGCATATAAACCGCTTCGTGTTAGGAATAGCGGTTCGGTGCACAGATAGGCGAATGAGTTGGTCGCTATCGCTCCTGCTCCCTGAAGGGTGTTTATGATCTTAAAGCTCGGCTCATCAATACCGGTTTGTTCGTTCGTTATATAATCACCC
>Ga0265301_10000841_pt1 | contig 42059 bp, 30 predicted proteins | sample AusTroGonzalo_MG_2_FD_193488 | JGI IMG/M metagenome (GOLD analysis project Ga0265301, IMG submission 193488) | Bovine rumen microbial communities from tropical cattle in Woodstock, Queensland, Australia - Gonzalo_04 | ecosystem: Host-associated > Mammals > Digestive system > Stomach > Rumen ...
AATATCGGTTTTATCCTTGAAGCCCTGTCGCTGATTAAAGAGAAACCGTTCCAATTATTCATGGTAGGAACCGGCTACGCGGTGCGTGAGATTCGTCAACGCGTGAAACATTTGGGCTTGCAGGATCGCGTGACGCTGTTAGGTAATATCCATGACCGCGAGCGATTGAAGAAGATAGACGCGGCTGCAGATTTGTTCCTGTTCCCGTCGTTATATGACAACGCGCCGTTGGTGGTTCGCGAGGCTGCGGCTATGCATACACCGGCGTTGCTGCTGCAAGAAGCAACGGCAGCCGAGGTGGTCAAAGCGGATTTCAACGGTTTCCTGACGCCCAATAACACGCAGGCGTACGCCGATAAGATTGTAATGCTGATGGAGCACCCGGATATCCTGCAACGCGTAGGAGATAAGGCCTCTTCAACGATCTCTCGGTCGTGGGAGAATGTGATAGATGAAGTGATCTTGCGCTACCGCGATATTCAGGAGAGTTATCGAATCAAACACGGCATAGTGGTATGATACAAATGATTTTGATGATGCTGCTTCAAACCTCAATGTTGGTGTTTGGGCAGGTATTCCTGAAATTGGGTATGAAAGATATGGGTGCGTGGCAGTGGAGCTGGGCTTATATCTGGCACGAGGTGATACTGAATATCTGGTTTCTCCTGGGACTTTTATTGCTGATAGGCGCGAATGTGTTCTGGTTGTGGTTGCTGGATAAATTTCCGTTCTCGCAGATCTATCCGCTGACGAGTTTGGGATTTGTGTTCGGTATGTTATCGGGCGTGTTCATTTTCCATGAGACGGTCGGCTATCTGCAATGGATAGGCGTGGTGATGGTGATGTTGGGGTGCTATTTTATCGCAAAAGCGTAAAGCGAATTGAAAATTGAGAATTGAGAATTGAAAATTAGAAAGTACATATTATTCTTTGGCTTTTTGGCCTTGCTGTTATGTCCGATGAGTGTTTGGGCGCAGCAGACATCGGTGGAAGGCATTGTGGTGGATGCGGATACGGGTGAGAAATTACCATTCGTGCAGATCTATTTTATCAAGCCTTCCAGCCAAGGCTCTTTGGCTTCGCAATATGGTACGACGTCTGATTTGGATGGTAACTTCTCCATCTCTAACCCTTCGGGGTATACGACCATCAATTTCCAGATGGTGGGTTATAAGACGGAGATGTACACCGTGAAGAGCGGCGTGCAGAAGAAGAACGTTCGAATTAAGATGAAGCCCGACGTGTATGGTTTGCAGGATATCGTGGTGACGCCGAAGAACCAAAAGCAGAAGTATAAACGTAAGGGTAACCCTGCGGTGGAACTGATCAAGAACGTGATTGCGCATAAGGATTCGTTCCAAGTTAAGTCGTCTGACCACTACCGCGCAGATACGTACCACCGAATGTCGTTTGCGTTGGATAACTTCACGCCGAACTTCCAAAAAGGTTTCTGGAAGAGTTTTAAACTCATGGAGAAATACATCGACACGACGGGCGTTTATCCTGCGTTGACGGTTTCTATCCGCGAGAAAATGGGTCATGAATACTACCAGAAGCGTCCTCGGCGCGAGAAGAAGACAACCGATCGGCAACGTATCTTCGGTGTGGAGTCCGTTTTCTCGACGCAATCGATTGAGGAGAACATGAAGTCGGTATTCACGGATGTGGATATTTACGATGATAACATGAACCTGCTGTTCAACCGGTTTGTTTCGCCAGTGTCGTCAGCACTTGCGGTTAGTTACTATCAGTACTATATCATGGATACCATCTATCTGGATGGCGATAGCGTGATTGACTTGGCTTTTGTGCCGGTGAATTCGGAGAGTTATTCGTTCACGGGACACTTGTATATTGTCAACGACTCGACGTATAAGATTAAGAAATATGCGATCAATATTCCGCCGCATATTAACTTGAACTTCGTCAGCCATTATTCCGTGGAGCATGAGTATAAGAAATTGGAGAATGGCATGTGGGCACCGGATCGGACGAATACGTATTGTAAGTTCTATCTGATTAACCGTAAGAAGACCTTGTTGGCGCGGCAGACGAAGTTATACACGGATTTTGATTTTGATTCCGACCTGCCCAAAGATGCTTTCTCTTATGCGCAGAAGGCGGATTCGCTGAAGAAAGACACCACTTCTATCCGTGAGGACTTTAAGTGGTGGGATGACCATCGCCCGGAACCGCTGACGTTCTATGAGAGTTCGGTGATGGACCTGTTGGATGAATTGAAGACGACGCCTAAGTTCAATGCGCTGATCATGACCGCTGATGCGTTGATGACAGAGTTCGTGGCTACTGTTCCTTCCAGCCGATGGGGCGAGAGCAAGTGGGATTTTGGTCCGATATTGAACTTTGTTTCCTGGAATAAATTGGAAGGTGTGCGTTTGCGTATCGGTGGTACAACTACGGCGAATTTACATAAACAGTTGTTCTTCTCCGGCTATGTGGCGTTCGGTACGCACGATCTGCGGCCGAAGGGGCAGGCAGAGCTGATGTGGTCGTTCAATGAGAAAAAATACCATCAATACGAACCGCTGCGCGATTATATTTCGCTGATGGCGATGTATGATGTGGAAGAGCCCGGACAACAGACAGGAATCTTCCAGCGCGATAACTTGATTATGTCTATTCCTATCGGTACGATTACCGATAAGTATGAACAGTATATCTTGCGTGCGCGCCTGCAATACTATAAGGATTGGCCGAACCAATTGACTTTCAAGGCGCGATTCGATTATGAGTATAATGAGGCAGCGGGTGCGATGAAGTATAATCGCGTGTCGGCGATCGATTCGTTAGGATTTATTACGGGGCAAGAGACCTGTTTCGATAAATACCATAAGAACGCTTACCATGATTTCTATGGTACGTTTGAGTTGCGTTACTCGCCTGGTTCGCATTTCCCGATAAACCGTTATGGAGTGGAGAGTCCGTTTACATTGGAGCAGGATGCGCCGGTTATTTCGCTGCAGCATCAGATAGGTTATTTGGATGATAGAGGCTTATTAGATAGTAACGGAAATGGCGGTAAGGGCTATTTCTATAACCACACGCAATTGACGGCTGAGAAACGCTTCTGGTTCTCGTCGTTCGGCCATTTGGATGCGCGTATTCAGGCAGGCTATGTATGGAATAAAGTGCCGTTTACGAAGCTTTACAGCCCGCAGACCAGTACCTCTATTATGTTAGGTAAGAACGCCTTCAACCAGATGCAACCGTCTGAGTTTATGTTCGATGCGTACGTGGGATGGTATATGACCTATTTCTTCAAGGGCTGGATCTTGAACCGTATCCCGGGTATTAATCGTCTGAAACTGCGCGGCGTGGTGTCGTTTAGCGGTATTTATGGCGGTTTGACGAAGAAGAATAACCCGTACTTGCAGGGCAACGAAGGCATGTACGCCTTCCCGAATGACCCGAACCGTTTGACGTTTGATAGAAATCAAGCAAATATTGTTACGGCCGGTCGTACCCTTTCGCCAATTGGTAAATTGCCGTATATGGAGTTGACCGCCGGTATAGAAAATATCTTCAAGTTCATCCGCATTGACTATGTTCGTCGATTGACGTACAATGAGTATGATCTGCCGTTCAAAGTACAGCAGATAGATGGCGCCGGCAATCCAATGGTCGATCCCGAAACAGGAGAACCCGTTATGATACAAGCCCGTCGCCGTTTGGGCGCTTGGGGACGAAATGGCGTTAAACTAACTGTGCGATTTGCACTATAAGGAAAATGAAAATTGAAAATTGAAAAATGAAAAGTCATAGAATCTACATAGGGTGGCTGATAGCATTTCTCCTTTCACCTTTCACCTTTCACCTTTCACATTTAGCGGCTCAGACCAAGGTCTCGCAGATAGACCAAATTATGGACGCGCCGATGCTTAAAGCGGGGCAGTACATGGATAGTGTTCTTTCGCCCAAAGCCAAGGAGTGGATTAGTGAACAGCGGCTCGATTCTCTTGACCAGCATCAGATCCCGAAGATAGTGACGATGGGTTTGCTTTTCAATGCCAATATGAGCCACTTCCTGATAACAGAGCGATTAGCGCCGAATAAGTACAAAACCTCTTCGACCTATCTGCGCGCAGGTTTGGAAGTGGGCGGTTTCATGGATTTCTTGGTTAGTCGTCACTTTGCCATTCAGGCGCAATTAGTATTCACGGCCGAGCAGAATCAGTTCGGTATACAAGATTCGACGAACCATCTGTGGTCGTTCGGCGCAGATATTCCGGTGTTGTTCCTCTATCGGTTAGGCAATATGCAGAAAGGGTATTGGAACGTAGGCGCGGGTATTTTTGCACACTTTACGTTTGCCAGCAACAAGGGCGTGTATAAGAATGTTGAAACCGAAGTGGTGCCATCCGAGACCCCAAAATGGTACGTGTCGCTCCATGACAATCATGCGGGAATTATTGCACACGCAGGATATGAGTTTCCCTTCGGAATGCAAATCAATTTCCACTATATGATTAGTTTGTCGGATATTTTCGGATACTATAAAAACGCACAAGGCACGGTCGAGAGTAATTTAGCGTTTTACCCCCAGCGGCTTTGTTTAGGTGTGGCGTATAGGTGGAAATAAACGTTATTCTTGGCGTTTCAGGCTCTCCGAATGAATGAGATCGAAGATCTGTTCTACAAAGGCGGCATCAATGCCGCTTTTTTGTGCCCAGAGTTGGCGGGCAGCGAGTATTTGTCGGAAGCGTTCGGGTTGGAGTGGCGCCACGTTATGGGCTTTTTTCCATTCGCCGATGCGGCTGCTAACCTCCATTCGCCGAGCAATGGTGTCCCATAATTGGTCATCGAGTTCATCAATCTCTGCCCGTAGCCACTCTAACTCCTTGGAGGGGTTAGGTGGGCAAATCAGACTAGCGAGACACAATCGAGAGAGAATCGGATCGAGACTATCTCGAAGGCGAATCGGACTTATCTGCTGTTTAGCATCGGATAACGCCTCTTCCGGACAACAATGCACTTCCACCATCGCGCCATCCAATCCTAACTCCTGCACTTTCTTCAGTAGCGCAGGTATTTGTTCGGCATCGCCGCTGAGGTGACTTGGGTCAAGGAGCATCGGTATGTCCGGGCGTGCAAGGCGAACGGTATGGGCCATCGACCAGCAAGGTTTGTGGTTGCAGCCACGATGAACGGCTATCACAGGGATGGCTGTTTGCTCGAGACGCTCGATGTTTCCTAACCAAAGCGCAGCATCGGCATTCACGGGGTTCTTGATGAGGATGGCTTTGGACTTAGCATTGACGTTGGCTTTGAGCGCATCGCAGATGGCTTGAACAGCGATAGGGTTGGCGCTGGTTCGGGCACCTATCCAAAGATAGTCAATGCCTGCGCCTAAAGCTTTGACGACGTGTTCAGGTGTCGCCACTTCAGTGGCTACTTCCAAACCAAAGGTTTGTTGCACTTCTTGAAGCCAAGCGAGTGCTTCTTCGCCGATGCCTTGGAAGGTATTGGGATTCGTGCGGGGTTTCCACACACCTGCGCGAAAAATGAAAGGTGTGTTGGCACACACCTGTTTAAGTTCGTGCGCGGTGCGAAGCACTTGTTCGCGGGATTCGGCACTACAGGGTCCAAAAATATAAGTCGCCATCAATAAAAAAAGAAGTTAGGCGCGTTTTTTATAAAAAAATCCAATTTTACGCTGCAAAGTTAGCACTTTTTTTGCATATATGCAAACTTTTTTGTACTTTTGTACCGGATTTTGTAAATTTAGGAATAGGATGAAGAAAAAATACTTCTTGATCGCGCTGGTGGGTTTGTTCGCAGCGAGTGTGTATGGTCAACGGCAAAACGCTACGTATTTGGCGTATATTGAGGCCTGGAAAGAGGTGGCTGTTCAACAGCAGGTGGATTATGGAATACCGGCTTCAATCACAATGGCGCAGGCGTTGTTAGAGTCCGATGCGGGCCGGAGTGAATTGGCGGTTGAAGCGAAGAACCATTTCGGGATGAAATGCACTAGCGATTGGATGGGCGGCGTGTATTACCATGATGACGAGACGAAGAATGAGTGTTTTCGTCAATATGGCGATGCGGCAGAGTCATTCAGAGACCATTCGTTGTTTTTGAAACGTCCGCGGTATGAGTCGTGTTTTGAGATTGCTGTGGAGGATTACGAAGGATGGGCGTATCGTATTCGTCAATGCGGCTATGCAACGGATCCTATGTACTCGCAGAAATTGATTCGATTGATTGAGACGTATCGGTTGGACACGTTAGCGAATGGAAGTGGCGTTAAGAGTGTTTCTAAAGCAACTGGGGCTGCTGTACCTAAAGCGGCTGTGGCTCATAAGAGTGATGTGATTGCGGTAGTTACTCACGATCCTGAACCGCCTTATGTAGCACCGCTGACAGCAAAGGAGGAAAAGGAAAACTTCTTCTTAGAGCACCCGAAACATCGTTTTAACGGTGTCGCTTTTGTGTTGGCACGCGAAGGAGATACGTATAGCAATGTGGCTTTTCGACTGAATGTGCGTGAGCGTGATTTGCGGGAAGATAACGATGCGTTAGGGCGTGATTTGGCAGTAGGAGATCGTATTTATTTGGCACCGAAGAAAACAACGGGAGCAAATGAATATGTGTGGACTTTTCCAGGACAGACCATGTGGGCGCTTTGTCAGGAAGAAGGAATTAAGATGGAGGCCGTGCAGAAATTGAACGGCTTAGCACCGGATATTCGTTTGTTCCATACACGGCAAAAAATCTATTTGAAGAAAGTGAAAGACGATGCTCTCCGCTAATTCGATGTCCGTCAGCGAAGCGCTGGTCGCGTTCTTGCGCGAAAGCGGTTTGGAACAGCCTGTGCTGGAAGTGCAGGTGGAAGAAGTGTGGTCGCAGGTGATGGGGGAAACGGTGGTTCATCTAACGCGAAGCGTGGAGGTGAAGAACGGGGTGTTGATGGTGTACGTTAACTCTGCAGCGCTCAAGGCTCAGTTGTTTGAGAACCGGTTTGAGTTAGTGCGTAAACTGAATGAGGCGGTTGGTGCGCCGGTGATAAAGGATTGTCGAATATTGGGATGATTTATCCGAATAACATAGAGCAGAAGATTGATTTTGTGGTCATCCGTGAGGAATTGCGGAAGCGTTGTTCATCGACTTTAGGTCGTGAGCGCGTGGAGACGATGCAAATGGAGACAGATTTTGAGGCAGTGCAAGCGCGGCTGCTGACAACTGATCAGATGCGATTGGCACGAGAGGATGGTTCGTTGACTTTTCCTCGGGGCGAGATTCATGACGTGCGGGATGCGATTAGTCGGATTCGATTGGAAGGTCTGTTCTTGGATGAAGCGGAATTGGACGCGCTTCGTCAAACGCTTTCTTATGCGGCGGAGTTGGAGGCTTTCTTCGGATCGTTGGATGAGAAGCGGTACGGGGCGTTGAAAGAACTAGGAAACCTAGGAAGCATAGGATTCCTGGGGATCCTAGTGAAAGAGATAGACCGTGTGCTGGACCGATACGGTAAGTTGGCAGATAGTGCTTCACCTGAATTGGCGAGGATTAGGCGGGAGTTAGTGAACCAGCAGAACGCTGTAGGGCGTACGTTAGCGGCTATTTTACGCCAAGCTAAAACGGATGGTTTTGTAGAAGGCGATGTGACGCCGACGCTGCGTGAGGGACGATTAGTGATTCCCGTTTCGCCTGCGTATAAGCGAAAGATAGGTGGCATCGTTCACGACGAGTCGGCGACGGGTAAGACCGTTTATATTGAGCCGCAACAAGTGGTGGACGCTAATAATCGTATTCGTGAGTTAGAGAGTGCGGAGCGGCGTGAGCGTGTGCGGATTTTGACGGAGATTACGAATAGTTTGCGTCCTCATACACAGGATATTCTGCAAAGTCAGGAGTTGCTGGCGGAGGTGGATTTTCTACTGGCTAAAGTGTCGTTAGCGGAGAGCCTGCAAGCTATTCGACCGGAGATGATGAATGAACCGATGCTGGATTGGTTCGAGGCGCGTCATCCTGTGTTGTGGTTGCACTATGTACCGCAAGGAAAGAGTGTAGTGCCGTTGACAATTCGGTTGAAGGGAGATGAGAATAGGGTATTGGTGATTAGTGGTCCGAATGCCGGTGGTAAGTCCGTGTGTCTGAAGACCGTCGCGTTGCTGCAGTATATGCTTCAGTGCGGGTTGTTAGTCCCAGTTAGCGAGCAGAGTAAAGCAGGCTTTTTCTCACAACTGATGATTGATATTGGTGATGAACAATCAATACAAGATGAGTTATCTACGTATTCGTCACATTTGAGAAACATGAAGGCGTTTTTGCGTCAAGCGGACGAGCGGACGTTGTTCTTGATTGATGAAATGGGTTCGGGCACTGAGCCATTGATTGGCGGTGCGTTAGCGGAGGCGATGTTACGAGAGTTGGTGGCTAAACAGGCGTTCGGCATTGTTACGACGCACTATACGAACTTGAAGCATTTTGCAGAACAGACGAGCGGAGTGGTGAATGGCGCTATGCTGTATGACAGAGGTGCGATGCGACCGTTGTTTCAGTTGTCGATAGGGCAGGCAGGAAGTAGTTTTGCCATTGAGATAGCGCGGCAGACAGGTTTGAGTGAGTCTGTGATTCAATATGCGACCGATTTGGTGGGCGAAGAACATATCGATTACGATCGTCAGTTACAAGACATCGCTCGTGATAAACGTTATTGGGAGCGTAAACGGCAACAGATTAGGCAAAAAGAGAAGGAGTTAGAGGCACGAATGGCGCAATATGAGGAGCAATTAAGTGGCGTTAAACAGCAAAAGAAGGAGATTTTGGAGCAAGCGCGACAAGAGGCGGCGGAGTTGTTAGCGCAGGCGAATGCGACGATTGAGCGGACGATACGAGAGATTAAGGAAGCGAAGGCGGAAAAAGAAAAAACGAAGGCGGCGCGTGCTAAAGTTGAAACTTTGAAGGAGAAGGTTGAAAGGGAAGAACCAAGAGTGAAGAGTCCGGAGTCAAGAGTGCTGAAAGACTTTAGCGAGTTGAAGAAGTTGACGAAGAAAGGTGGTTTATCAGGAGACTCCGGCAATTCCAGCAAATCGAGTAAAAACGGAAGTTCGCATATTGTGCATAGCCGTACAGTGTCATTTGAGCGGACGTTGGATTTGCGAGGAATGCGCGCGGATGAGGCCTTGGAGACGCTGATTGCGTATATGGACGATGCGCTGATGGTGGGAGCCGGTGAGGTAACTATTCTGCACGGAACTGGAACTGGCGCGTTGAAACAAATGACGCGCGAATATCTGGCCTCGCTCAATCGTGCTCGTAAGAAACGTGGACAAGTGGCGTTGGATTACGGGGATGGCGATGTGAACCATGGAGGAGCTGGACTCACAATCGTTCGATTGTAGTTGAAAGTTTAACGTTGAAAGTTTAAAGATATGAGGAAACATTTTACACTTTTATGTGTGCTGTTAGTGGCTTTTCCGATGTTGGCGGCAGTTCATCAACCGGGATTTGGAGACCGGAGATACTCTGTCACCGGTATGTTGGAATATAGTTATAACAAGACTTGGGGGCACCATGGTAACATGGATATCCAGGCGCTGATGCCTATTAATCCACATTTTGAGATGGAGGCGAAGGTACAACTTTCCACGGCGAATGTGTACACCGGTGTTGTGCAGTTACGTCCGAAGTTTCAAGTGCCTGTAGGTGAGTTGTTTATAGAGACGGATGTGCTGTATAAGGCAGTTGCGCGTAATCGGCTTGGCGATATGACAGCGGCGTTAGGCGTAGGTTATCGGATGGATTATGTGTCGGTAACGCTGGGTTTGTTCTGTCGCGTGTTGGATAACTGGGATCGATCAATTCACACGGATGAGACGTATGTGGTGGAACCATTTAACTTGTTGTATAGGTTAGAGGTTTTCTGCCGGCCACAGAATAACCCTTGGAACCTCTCGTTCATGTTCAGCAACGTGGATGACTATCAGATGGAGCGAATGTGGCAACCGTTGTTCTCCATAGGCGCTTGGTACGATGTAGCGGACCACTGGCGACTCAATTTTTGGGCGCAATGTAAGCCGACCGGAATGTTTCACTTAGATGCGACCTTCTATGGAGCAACGTTCAGAACAGGTTTTACGTATAAATTTTAAGGGACTATGAAAAAGATTATATATTGGGCAGTAGCGTTGGCGCTGGTAGCTTGCAGCGAAGATAGCACATTGGATATGAAAGGTATGTTCTCTCCACAAGGCGAGACCGTCAATACGCGTTTTGAGCAATCGAAGGCGCACAATGATTCGGTGGGCGAGATCCATTTGGATATGTTATCTGATGAGTACAGTATTTATGTGTGCTCGGACAGCCATATCACGCGTAAAACGCATAAGAATTTGGATTATTTTATCGCGCAATACTTAGCTGCACATATCCCCAAAATGGCGCTTCATCTGGGTGATTTGATTGATGCGCAGAAGAATTATCCGTGTGCAGACAGTATCTTGCACCAACCAGGAATTGCGGTGAACCATCAACCAACACTTCTTCATCCTTTCCCACTCTTTATTACCCCCGGTAACCATGATATTTACTTTAAACAGTGGCCTATCTATCGGGAAGCTTTTCAGACTTCTGTTTATTGGTTTGATACCAAAAACGGGACGAAGAAATTGGATCTTTTTATCTGTCTTGATTCCGCTGAAGGCGAGTTGGGCGATCAACAAACAGCGTGGTTGAAGAAGTTGCTGGAGGCTAAGTCAAAAGAGGGCTATCGACATATCATCGTCTTTACACACACCCATTTATGGAAGTTGGATGGTTCGCAGGGACACACCTCCAACTATGCGATGGAGGCTACGTACGAGTTGACATCGTTGTTGAGTCAATATGGTGTGGAATATGTGTGGAGTGGCCATCAGCACGCCCGTCAATCGGTCACTTTTAAAGGCGTGCAATATATAGTCCTCAATGCAACGAAGGACTCGGAGAAAGGCCAATCGTATATGAAGGTAGGTATGGGTGACGGAATTAGTTACCAGTTTATTGACTACCCGAACGAATAAAGTATAGTTTTAGCCGAACGTAGGTGTAGTATATAATTAGTTTGCCTTTGAGAGAGGCGTTTCGTGCTTTCTTTTTTAATGCTTTGAGCACACGCTGCTGAGCTTCAGGATGAGGCTTGGCAGTGGTGCTATTAGGATTCTGCGTGTATAGGTAGCCAGTGTAATGAATCATGGAGTATGTCGCTCCGCTAAGCCATAAATCCGCAGAGAAAAGCACGTCTTCATAGATGTATCCTTCGGCAAAATGTAAATTCTCTATTGCTTCACGGCGGTATAGACGTCCCCATGGTACTGTGAATTGAAAGAAGAAATATGGTAGTTTCTCAGTGCGAAGGTTTTCTCCAATTCGTGTATATCCACTTTGCACATAATCTACGTTTGTGATGGCATTTAAATGTTTCTCACACCAATCAGGTAATAACGCGTCGTCAGCGTCTAAAAAAGCGATGTATTCTCCTTTTGCGTGCTGTAATCCGTAATTACGTGCAGCTGATTGTCCCGCGTGAGGCCGTTCATAAACTTCTATGCGTTTATCTTGCAGTGCGTACGTTTGGGCTATGGTTAAACTATCATCTTTGCTACCATCATCCACAATGATAATTTGCAGGTTTTGCTCTGTTTGATGGAGCAGACTCTCTATGCAAACGGTTAGGTAGTTTGATGCGTTGTATATAGGGACAATGATTGAAATCATTTAGTTATGAGATGATGCGGGTCAATAATTCTTCAAATTGTTGGGCTTGGTATTGGCGGGAGAAGAGGCGCTTTTGGTCGGGGTTGACGGGCTGGTGGGTGAAGCCGTTGGCTTTCCATTCAGCGTATTTGGAGAGTATAAAAGATTGCACTTCTTCGGCAGAAGTGGCGGCGATACCGGCGTTTGTCTCTTTGATAACGGCATCCAGACATTCTTCATCGGAAGGTACGCATAATACAGGTTTCTCTACGCCTAAGGCTTCAAAAAATTTGGTGGTCATGATTCCATGAGGACCATTTTCGGTGGCTTTATGAGAGAGAACTAAAGCAATGCTACATTGATGGAGTAAGTTGGGTATCTGTTCAGTGGAAATATAATTGTGATAGCGCATCAGATGCTCGCAATTGAAGTGAGCGGCTAAGTGTTGGATGACTTGCCGTCCATTTTCGTTGGTGTACCATTCTATAGAGAAGTGTTCTAATGCGGGAAGAGTGCTTACTGCTTGTATGAATAGAGTAGGATCTTGTAGGGCCGATTCGTATATACGGCCGGTATAAAGAATCGTAAATATTTCGGATTTTTTGTCGCAAGGAAGGAATAAATTTTCATTGTAACCGTTATAGATGAGAGTCGTATTTGCATTTAGTGCTTTGATAAAGTTTACATGCCACGGCGAAACGGTCGTCACACTATTTGCTTGACGCACAATCTGATTGCGACGACGTATATTGATATTCCTGTACCATTTTCGGAAAGGTAGCGCCCACCACTGACGATGCGCTTGGTATTGGCTGTTGGGTGCTTGCTCATCTATGTCGCGCAAGTCTACGTGAAGCGGAATATGCTTTGCTTTTGCCACATCCAATGCTGCGCGTAAAGGGAACGTAGAGAAGGTGGTACAGAATACGAGATCATAGTGCTTGTCACGGGTGGCTTCTATTAACCATTTTGAGAAAGCACGATTCTTCCAATCGGTCAGTAATGAGTAAGCCGTTTTGATGGCCCAATCCCATGTGCGATTACGATATAGGTCACATTCGTAGATAGGGTATGCGTGTTGAAAATCGAGTGTTATGAAGCGTTCTGTATATACTTCTACTTTCCATCCTTGTTGGACGAGATGATCACATATACTACGAAGGCGCGGTGCGTAACTGGGTTTGCCGAAGGCATCGGCGACGATAAGGATACTATGTTTATTTGATTTTGGCAAGGTATTGGAGGATTTGTGGGTATAAGGATTTGTGATAACTACCGTCGTTAAAACGGTTATTATGCCAGAGGAGGCAAGGGTCGCCGTGGTGTAGACGAACTTTGGAGAGGAGGCGTTCGCAGAGGAAATAGGCCTCATCTTCGGATAGGTTCATGTAGTTATTGTTGCTCAATGTGCAATCCATGACGGTAAGCGGATGGAGCGTGAGTGGTGTGAGTTGAAAGGTGACGGGATTTATCCATCTCACGGCGCGAGTCGTTTGTAAACGGAAGCCTGCACTATCGGCAAAGCCCATGGTGAAATCATCGGTGTAGCCGGCATCTGCTAGGCGTTGCATATGCTCGATGTCGCTGCGCAGATAGTGTGCACGGAACATCTTGCTATATTCAATCTTAGGAATAGAGCCGTAATAACTGCCGTGCACACCCAAATAGGCGTTATTGTGTCGCAACATGTGTTTGAGACGCTTGTAATCATGTCCCCACAAACAATATTGCGGATAGTCAAATCCTTTTCCTTTGGTTTTTTTGATAAAATAAATGACGTCCGCTTTGGGTACGCGTGCATCTTGTTCTATTATCCATGGGAAGGTATATTGTGGGTCGTTATTGATGCTTCTTAGCGATTTGAATACGGCCTTTTTTTCTCCGCGCAGTAATCCACCTATAGCGCCACGGAGATGACGGTATTGGGTGATGGAGTCAATGTCGTGGGTGAGATAAATATGTCCGAAGCCCGGTTCGGGTAACGGCAGATTGAGTTGCTTAAGCAGCAATCGTGCGTACTCGTCCAGACGTGGAATCTGCAACCGACTCTTCTGGTTGAGCACCGAGAAGCGTGCGGCAAAACGTCCATGTTCGTCGCGCTGCGGGTTGATGAGTTCTTCAGCACGTGAAGTAAAGAAGAAGGTCGAATACACGATGTCAGTGCGAATAATTGACTTGTTTTTCGCAGGTTCTTCCACAACCGGTTTTGTCAATTCCGGAATCACCAAGTCCTTGCCTAGATGCCCATTCGGCACGATGATGACGTCGTGCGTTTCCAATGCTTTCTCGTCTGCCGTGTAGGCCACACGCTTGGCTGCTTCCTCATCGCCGTAACAGAGCCAGGTGATGATGTAATCAATAATCTCATTCATCGCTCAATATCTCCCATTCGTACATTTTCTGTTCTATCTGATGTTTTATCGTTTCGTATTTTTGAAAATTCTCTTGGGTCTGGTTCTCCGGTAGGGCCAGCAATTGTTCTATCTCCGCCTGTTGTGCCTCCAATGCAGCTATCGCTTCTTCGGTCTCGGCTATCTGACGCTCTTTCTTGCGTTTTTCAGCGGCTGCGGCTTTCTGTGCCGCGTAGTCTTGTGCGCCTGATGTAGGCTCGACGTTATGTGTGACTGTCGGTTGACCGTCGGTTGACCGTCGGGGAGCATAGGTATTTAATTCGTTGAGCGAAGAGAGTTTTCGTGCGCGGAGGAAGTCGTAGATGCCTCCGAGGTGCTCTTTGACGCGCCCGCCGCCGAATTCGTACACTTTGGTGACAAGTCCATCAAGGAAGTCTCGATCGTGGCTGACGCAGATGACAGTTCCATTGAAGTCTTGGAGGGCTGCTTTGAGCACATCTTTGGACGGCATGTCGAGGTGGTTGGTAGGCTCATCGAGGATGAGGAGGTTACAGGGTTCCAGCAGTAGACGAATCATCGCTAGGCGGCTTCGTTCACCTCCTGAAAGCACTTTGACTTTCTTTTCGGACGCTTCGCCTCCGAACATGAATGCACCGAGTATATCGCGAATCTTGGTGCGTATATCGCCCACCGCCACATAGTCGATGGTCTCGAAGACGGTGAGGTTTTCATCGAGAAGTGCGGCTTGGTTTTGGGCAAAGTAGCCGATTTTGACGTTATGGCCGATTTTGAGGGAGCCAAGGTAGTCCAATTGGCCCATGATGCAACGAACGAGGGTTGTTTTTCCTTCTCCGTTTTTGCCTACGAAAGCTACTTTTTCGCCTCGGCGGATGGTGAAGGTGACATCTTGGAAGACGGTATGGTCACCAAAGTCTTTGCGCAGGTCTTCAACAATGAGGGGGAAGTCTCCGCTCCGCGGGGCAGGTGGGAAGCGGAGGTTGAGCCGTGAGGTGTCTTCAAGGTCCACTTCAAGTCGTTCAAGTTTCTCCAGTTGTTTGATACGGGATTGCACTTGTACGGCTTTGGTGGCTTTGTAGCGGAAACGCTCGATGAACTCCTCGGTGTCAGCAATCATCTTTTGCTGGTTGAGGTAGGCTCGGACTTGTTGCTCGTGCCTTTCTTGACGAAGCGCCACAAAGCGAGAATAATTAACATTGTAATCATATATTCTGCCGAGTGTTATTTCGATGGTTCGGTTGCACACATTGTCAATAAACGCGCGGTCGTGGCTGACAAGTAGCACAGCGGAAGGGCTGGTTTTGAGGAAATCTTCCAACCACTGGATGGATTCTATATCGAGGTGGTTAGTGGGCTCATCGAGCAAGAGCAGGTCAGGATGGCGGAGGAGTATTTTTGCTAATTCGATTCGCATTCTCCATCCGCCTGAAAATTCGGAGCAGGGTCTGTCAAAATCCTTGCGTTCGAAGCCGAGTCCGATAACAGTTCGGTCCATTTCGGCGACAAAGCGTGCTTCATCTTCGTGTGCGACCATCATCATCTCTTCGCGTAGCGTGTGGTCGTCATGGAACAACATGACTTGCGGCAGGTAACCGATGGACATGTCGGACTCTCGCGAGATGCGCCCTGAAGTAGGTTGGTACTCCCCTGCAATGAGACGGAGTAGGGTTGTTTTGCCTGCACCATTCTTACCCACCAACGCTATTCGTTCTTTGCGGTTGATGAGAAAAGTGACATCGTCCAATACTGGTTTGGACGAGAACTCCATCGATATGTGCTCAAGACTTAGCAATTTGTCGTTAGTTGTTAGTCGTTGGTCGTTGGCTTTTTGCCATTTGGATGTTGAGGATTCGCCAGAGGATGAGGGTTAGACAAGTGGCCAATGCAAAATCGAAAAAGAGCAAGAGCCACATATTCCAGTTGCGCCCGAGGATAGCCAAGCCGATGAAAAGTACGCTGACAGAAAGGAGTACGCATGTGGTCTGGATATGATTGAGTCCTGTGCGCAGCAACAAATGGTGGATGTGGTTCTTGTCCGGTTGGAAAGGCGATTGATGTTTCTTAATACGGGTGAGGCTAACTCGGATGGTGTCAAAGATCGGAATAGTTAAGACGCAAATAGCCACCATGGGTGCGGCGTTCATGTGCAGCCATTCGGGAACTTGATGGTAGGCGTTCAGTTCGCAGAAGTGGAAAACGAAGGCTGTCATCAAGTAGCCTAAGAGTAGACTTCCTGAGTCGCCCATGAAAATCTTGCCGCGGTTGCCAAAGACGTTATAGATAAAGAACACCGCCAGCGAACCGAACATACAGATGCCGAGTACAGACCACGGTCCTTCTCCTGCGAGCCAGAAATAGAGGGCAAAGAAGAGGCAGTACAACATTCCTAACCCGCTGGCCAGACCATCTATGCCATCGATGAGATTAAGGGCGTTGATGATGGCGATGAGAATGAAGAGGGAGATGAGGTAACTGGGGATGATACCTATTTCAGTGATGCCGAACAGGCCGTGGAGGTGGGTGATCCGCAAATCTGCAAAGCCGATGAGAGCGATACCGGCCAGTGTCTCACCGAATAGTTTGGCAACCGGTGTGAGGACTAAGACATCGTCTATAAAGCCTACGACCATGATGGCGAAGAGACCGATAAGGAAGAACTGGCTGTGGCTCATTTGATTGTACTCAAAGAGCAGGTAACTTAGCATAAAACTGAAGCATATGTTAAGTCCTCCGATATTCGGTATTTCGCCGGTGTGGCTCATTCGTTTGTTGGGACGTACAACGAATCCTTTCGCTTTTGCGATGCGAACGACGAGTGGCATTCCCAACCAGCCAAGCAGAAAACTAATCAGGCCAATTAAGTAACTATGGTTTAAAAAGAATTCTTTTATCATTGTTGATCCAGTTGTTCGTAGATAGAGTTTTTGCTGATGAACTCAGGTACGAGTTGTTTCATTTGTTTGACGGTCGTGAACGGTTTGTTCAAACGGCTGGTAGCGATCAGTTCTTCTATTTGTTGGCTGATGGTGTCGAAATCGTACTCGCGCACTCGAGCGATCATGATCTTCTCATTCGTAGTTGGGAGAGTGGTCTCTTTTTGGTTGAGAAGTTCTTCATAGAGTTTCTCGCCCGGACGGAGACCTGTGAACTCGATGGCGATCTCTTTGCCCGGTGTATAGCCAGCAAGGCGAATCATGTTACGTGCCAAATCCAAAATCTTTACGGGTTGTCCCATGTCGAAGACGAATATCTCACCTCCGTTGCCGAGTGTGCTGGCTTCCATGACGAGACAGCAGGCTTCGGGGATGGTCATGAAGTAACGGATGATATCAGGGTGAGTAACGGTTACCGGTCCACCGGCGGCTATTTGTTTTTGGAAATACGGGATGACAGATCCGTTGCTACCCATTACATTGCCGAAGCGTGTGGTGATGAACTTGGTACAATTGGGGTCTGATTTTTGCAACTTTTTGAAGAGAGATTGTACATAGATCTCTGCGATGCGTTTGCTGGTACCCATGATGTTCGTTGGGTTAACAGCTTTATCGGTAGAGATCATGACGAATCGTTTGACGCCGTATTTGACGGCCATATCCGCCATATTCTTCGTGCCTAAAACGTTTGCTAGGATAGCTTCGTTCGGGAAACTCTCCATCAAAGGCACATGCTTATAGGCTGCTGCGTGGTAGACTACGTCCGGACGCATCTCTTTGAAGATCTGTTCGATGCGTTCTCTATTGCGAACGTCGGCAATGATGGGGATGAAGCGATGATCCGGGAAACTGTCGTGGAGCTCGAGGGTGAGATCGTGCAGCGGCGACTCGGCTTGTTCGAGTAGGATGGTTACTTGCGGCTCGTATTTCTGCACTTGACGCACGAGTTCGCTACCGATACTACCGGCAGCGCCGCTGACTAGTACTACGCGTCCTTTGAGCACTTGACGCACGTTTTCTGTGTCCACTTCAATCTTCGGTCGCTCCAACAGGTCCTCAATGCGGATGGCTTCGATACGTCCGATACGTTGGGCATCAATTTCGTCCGTATTGTCCATCTGGGTGAAGAACGGCGTGGTAAGGATACGGATGTTATGATCGATGAAAATCTGCAGGTCCTTGGACGGGTTAATCTCCTGCATCTTAAGTGGCGAGACGATGACGTGGTTGATGCCTCGACGTTTCATCCACTCGAAGAGTTTTTCATCAAGTGTACGTACGGGTAAGCCTACTAACTGATAGTTGGTGGTCCGTTTGGCGTCAGAGATAAAACCGATAGGGTGGTAAGGTGCGTTTCCTGCTGAGCGGAGCATCTTAGCAATTGCCACACCGGCATCTTTCGTACCATAAATGAGCACTTTGGGACTACCTAAATTCTGATTCACGAAATACTCATTCAGCGTCTTCACACTTACACGCAGCAGGAACAGCAGCATAAAAGCCACCGGTGCGTACGTGACCAAAATGGTGTTGGGCACAGGATGATGGCCGGCCGACAAATCGCTGACAATATTAACCAGCAGCAGCAAGGCTGTCGTGCTGATGACGGAAACCAACACTTTGAGCGTGTCCACAAAGGTGGAGAAACGCAGAATGCCGGAATAGGTGTGGAATGCCCAGAAACTAATCATTTGTGCAATCATCACCAGGCCGTACTGCCATCCTAAGGGCAACACATTGGAACCTACCGGGTGGAAATCAAATAGTCCTCCGCAAACCCAAACGCTCATCCAGAAGGCGATAGTACAAAGGGAAAAATCCATCAACAATACACACCATCTTGGCAAGTAGTGCAAAGAGGACATTCGGGAGAAAATGTCGGAGTGTGAAACTTCGTTTAATCTACTTTTCATATTGATTTTGTATTAGTTTTGCTATATATCGACCGGTATAACTCTCCGGGCATTGTGCTATTTGTTCAGGTGTACCTGTGCAGATGATGCGTCCGCCTTCTTTGCCTCCTTCGGGACCGAGGTCGATTACATGGTCTGCGGCTAAGATAACTGCAGGGTTGTGCTCGATGATGATGACGGTATGACCTTTGCTGATGAGGCGGTTAAGGGCGGTAAGGAGCACGTCTATGTCTTTGTGATGCAAGCCGGTGGTTGGTTCATCAAAGACAAAGATGGTAGGTTTGTTCTCTTCTTGGGCGAGGAAAGAGGCCAGTTTAACACGTTGGCTTTCTCCTCCGGATAGAGTGCTACTGCTTTGGCCCAATTGGATGTAACCGATGCCGACGTCTTGTAAGGGTTTGAGGCGGCGCACTATCTTGGTACATTCGGGATCTTCGCTGAAGAACTCAACGGCTTGGTTAACCGTCATGCATAGGATGTCATAAATGGATTTGTCACGGTAGTGAACATCCAGTATATCTTGTTTGAAACGCCTTCCGTGGCATTGCTCGCATTCGAGGACGAGGTCTGCCATAAACTGCATCTCGATGGTGATGGTTCCTTCGCCTTGGCAGGTCTCACATCGTCCACCAGGGGTATTGAAGGAGAAATGTGCGGGCGTGAGCCCCAGTTGTTTGCTGAGAGGCTGATCTGCAAAGAGGCGGCGAATCTCGTCGTAGGCTTTGAGGTAGGTGACGGGATTGCTACGGCTGGAGCGGCTGAGCGGGTTTTGATCCACAAACTCGATGTCTCGCATCAAGTGAAGGCTGCCGCTTAGGTGCCCGAAATCGCCTGTATGTTCGGCGTATATGCCGCCGTAGTGTTTCTTAAGGGCAGGGTAGAGAACTTTGCTGACAAGACTTGATTTGCCGCTACCGCTGACGCCGGTGACAACCGTCATGACGTGGAGCGGGAAACGAACGGTGATGTTTTGTAGGTTGTTCTCGCAGGCGCCTTGCACTTCGATGTAATTGCTCCAATGTCTGCGTTGAGATGGGATGGTATAGCGGAATAATTCTTCTCGCGGAGCACCTTGGTAAACTACTTCTCCTCCATGACGACCGGCTGCTGGGCCTATTTCGATGATATGATCTGCGGCGGCGATGATGTCTTCATCATGTTCTACAACAACGATGGTGTTACCGAGGTCGCGCAGTTCACGCAGCACATGAATGAGTCGTTCGGTATCGCGCGGATGTAGACCGATGGAAGGTTCGTCTAAGACGTAGAGTGAGCCGACCAGGCTGCTGCCAAGCGATTTGGCTAAGTTGATACGTTGGCTCTCACCGCCTGAGAGCGTATTACTCGTTCGGTTGAGGGTAAGGTAACTGAGACCGACGTCTTGCATGAATTGCAAGCGACTTTGTATCTCTTGGAGCAGCATCTCTGCCGTTTGTCGCTCGATGTCCGTTAATTGGATCTGTGCGAACCATTCTGCCAGTTCGGAGATGGGCATCGTGCATAGTTGCTGAATACTCTTGGAGTTGATATGTACGTAGCCAGCTTCGCGACGAAGACGGAGTCCGTGACATTCGGGGCAGAGTGTTTTGCCTTTGTACCGCGCTAACATCACTTTGTATTGCAGGCGGTTGTATTGACCTTCTTCTAATTCGTGGAAGAAATCGTTGAGTCCTCGGAAGTACTCGTTGCCGGTCCAGATGAGTTGTTTTTGTTCAGGCGAGAGAGCGTAGAAAGGTGTATGGATGGGGAAGTTGAATTTAGCTGCGTTATAAACGAGTGCTTCCCACCACGGTTGCATTTTCTCGCTTTGCCAACAAGCAATAGCGTGGTCGTAAATCGATTTGGATTTATCGGGGACTACGAGGTCTTGGTCGATGCCCATGACGATGCCGACACCTTTGCAGGTAGGACACGCACCGATGGGATTGTTAAAATCAAAGAGATGTTCGCTGGGTTCAATGAACTGGATACCATCCGCTTCAAAGCGCTCAGAGAAGACACGTTCTTTCTTGTCCACCCATATGCGACATTCGCCTTTCCCTTCAAAGAAAGCTGTTTGGACGGAGTCGGCAAAACGGTTGCTGGTGGCTTGTTCGTGGTCCACGACGATGCGGTCGACGAGCAGGAAGGCTTCGTGGCCCTTGAGTTGCTTGTAGGTATCTTTCTCTATGCGGATGGTGTCGCCATCTACGAGTAGTCGGCTGAAACCTTGGTTGAGCCAGAGGGTAAGTTGCTCTTGAAGCGAACGACCTTCGGGCAAAACGATGGGGCTGAGCAGGTAAAGGCGTGTGTTGAGCGGTTGGCTCTCCATGTATGAGACTACATCGCGGATTGTGTTTTTGCGCACTTCTTCTCCGCTCACGGGCGAGAACGTTCTGCCTATGCGCGCGTACAAGAGCTTTAGGTAGTCGAATATTTCCGTGACAGTACCGACGGTAGAACGCGGATTGCGGCTGGTCACTTTCTGTTGGATAGCTACAGCAGGAGGGATACCTTCTATCTTTTCGACGTCGGGTTTTTGCATTCGTCCCATAAATTGGCGTGCGTAGGCGCTGAGGCTCTCTACGTAGCGTCGTTGCCCTTCGGCATAGAGCGTGTCGAACGCCAGCGAACTCTTGCCGCTGCCGCTGACGCCTGTGACCACCACGAGTTTGTTACGCGGTATATCTACCGTAACATGTTTAAGATTGTGGGTGTCGGCTCCTTCTATATGGATGAACTCTTCGTTCAATTATCGCATTGCTTTTCGTGCTTCTCGTTCGAGGTATTCCAAATTGACGCGTGTCTGTTCGGACGAAAGGTCCAGTTGTTCGGGCGTTAGTTTAGGGACACGGATCGGTGTGCCGATGATGATGAAGCTCGGGTTCTGGAGGCGATCCTTATTGGCGTCATACAAGTATGGCCAGTAGGCGATGTCTCCGTAATGTTTCTTGGAAATCCATGCCAAGCGGCTGCCCGGAGTGATACGCTCTGTAGTGATGAGTTTGCCGTACGTTTGTGGTTGCGGCGTGAGAGCGACTACTTCTTCGTCCAAATCGGATTCCTCGCCTTCAATGACGTATTCTACTTGCTCTTTGTTGCCGAGTTGTTCTATCCAAGATGTGAGTTGTGAGCGAAGGAAGAAATACCCGATGAGTAGGAGTAGCAGCAAGATGACGACGCAAATGAGTGTGTCGCGCAGGAAATGATATTTCTTGGGCGTTGGCTCTGGTTTTGGCTCTGGTTTTGGAGCGGGCGCAGGAGCAGGTTCTTCCGGAGTTTCCGGCTGTTCCGGAATTTCTGGAGATTCCGGTTCTTCGGGCCGGATATCGTTCAGTTCGTCGAGAAGGCCAACTATCTCTTGAGCTTGTTCACCGAGTTTCTTGATCGGATCGATGGTGGTAGGTGTAGGTTGCTCGTCTGCGGAAGGTTGACTTTCGACTAATTCTTTGACGCCTGCTTCCGGAGCAAAGACGAGTTTGTTATAACCTTCAATGACCATCTCTTCTCCTGTAGAGACGTTAACGCTACGGCGAGGTGCTACCGCTTGGAGGCGGAAGGTGCCAAGGCCGTTTATCTTGACTTGCTTATCTTGCTTGAGAGCTTCGATGAGTTGCGCGTTAAAGGCAGCGAGAAATTCTCCAGCCTCTTTTTCTGTCACGCCGGCTCTTGCGGCGAGGGTACGACGTAATTCCGTCCAACTAAGTTTCTCTGCCATAATTAACTATTTTTAAGCGCATCCTTAATGGTAGCGACAGGTTTGAAGACTACTTGTGTTTTGCTGGGAGAAACGGTTCGTTCGCCAGTTTTGGGATGAACGATGATTCGTTCGCTACGGGTTTTGGTCTCCAGGGCACCTAAGCCTTGGAGTTGAACGGTTTTTCCTGCCATCAGGTTTTCTCGGATGATGGCGTTAAAGGTGGTCAGCAGGTGTTCGGTTTCTTTTTTGCTTTTACCGGTTGCGCCTGCGATTAAGTTGATTAGATCTTTTGTTAACATAGTATAGCGTATAAATCAAATTCTTCTGCGCGGGTAATCTTGACGTTGTAGAACTCGCCGATTTGGATGGGCAAAGTCTCAGAAGTCTCAAAAGTCTCAATGAGAACTTCGCAATCTACTTCCGGGCTGTCGTATTGGGTACGACCGATGAAGTAATTGCCTTCAGCTCGGTCGATGATGACGCGTTGGGTGGTGCCGACGAATGATTGCATTTTCTCCGCGCTGATGGCTTGTTGGATATCCATCAGTTCGGCGACGCGTTGTTCTTTGATCGATTGCGGTATGTCGTCGGAGTAGTGCAGGTTGGCATAGGTGCCTTCTTCATCGGAGTAAGCGAAGCAGCCCATTCGTTCGAAGCGCATTTCTTGTACCCAGGTTTTGAGTTCCTCAAAGTCTTGTTCCGTTTCGCCAGGGTGTCCGACGAGTAGGGTTGTGCGGATGCAAATGCCGGGCACGCGTTCGCGTATAGCGCGGATGAGCGCGTCTTGTTGCGCGCGCGTAATATGACGCCTCATAAGAGATAGCATGTGGTCGGTACAATGCTGCAGGGCGATGTCGAGATATTTGCAAACATTCGCGTGCTTGGCCATCACGTCGAGCAAGTCTTCAGGGAAATCGGTTGGGTAGGCATAGTGGAGACGTATCCATTCGACACCATGGATTTGCGCCATTTCGTCTATGAGTTCTGGCAGGAGATGTCGGTGCGCCAAGTCAAGACCATAACTGCTGAGGTCCTGAGCGATGACGTTCAGTTCTTTGACACCTTGGGATACTAACCACCGTACTTCGGCGAGGATCTCTTCTTTGGGGCGGCTCTTGTGACGCCCTGTGATGAGCGGTATGGCGCAGTAGGAACACATGCGGTTGCATCCCTCTGAGATCTTGAGGTAAGCGTAGTGTGGAGGTGTGGTGAGAGTACGTTCTACCCCTGTGTATTGTCTAGGATTCTCTCGTGTTGCCCTCGTTCCGACCTCGTTAAGCACTCGTTCGAAGTCAAACTTGCCGTAGTAGGCATCTACTTCGGGAAGTTCGGCTTCCAGTTCTGCGCGGTAACGCTCGCTAAGGCATCCCATGACGATGAGTGTGCGGAGTTGGCGTTTCTTCTTGCGCTCCGCCATTTGGAGGATCATGTTGATGCTTTCCTCCTTGGCGTCACCGATGAAGCCGCAGGTGTTGATGATACAAATCTCGCCTTTTGGCTGCGGGGCATCGTGTACGCAGCACCAACCAGCCATTTCGAGCTGTTTCATCACCCGTTCGGAGTCCACGAGGTTTTTGGAGCAACCGAGTGTTATTATGTCAATTTCTCCTGTATGCATCAGTTACCCAAATCGCAGTGGAATTTGAGGCGGACGAGGCGGACGTGCATTTCGTCGTAGTAATCTTCGCCCAATTCTTCCATAGCTTTGCGGATATTATCGTCATCTGCGGATTTGAAGTAGTCGTATATTTCTTCCTCTTCGTCCGGGTCGAGCACTTCTTTGATGAAATAATTGATGTTTATCTTGGTGCCGCTGAAGACGATGGCTTCGAGTTCGTCCATCATCTCTTCCATGGACATACCGCAACTCTCAGCCAAGTCGTCAAGGTCTACTCGCCGATCAATGGCTTGAATGATTTGTTTCTTGCGGGTGGATTTTTTTGCGACCGTACGAATGCGCAAGTCTTCGGGACGGATGATCTCGTTTTCTTCCACGTATTCCTTGATGACGCGTAGGAACTCATCGCCATACCGTTTGGCTTTCGCTACGCCTACACCCGGGATGGTGAGTAGTTCCTCCATGGTGATGGGGTAGGTGGTAGCCATGGCTTCGAGGCTTGGGTCCTGGAAGATGACGAACGGCGGCACATCGCATTTCTTCGCCATTTTGCGGCGGATGTCACGGAGGATGGAGAAGAGAACCTCATCGGCTGCAGCGCAAGTGGCACCGGCACCATCCATGAGCAGGTCGTCATCATTTTGGACTTCGATGGGCACTTCGAACTTACCGGCTCTGCGAATGAACTTGAGGCCGGATTTGGTCAGTTTGAGATCGCCGTAAGAGTCCACATCTTTTTGGATATAACCTGCCAGTAGCGCTTGACGGATGATGGCATGGAGCGTACTCTCTTCTTCGTCGCTTGCCGAGCCGAAGTTCTCCAAATCGTCATGGTGGTACGACATCACTTCGGCAGTCGTATTGCCGTGTAGGATGTCCACTATGTGCTCGGCTTTATGCTTTTCGTTGACTTGCTGGATGGTCTCTAAGATGATTTGCAGCAATTCGCTGGCGTCGATCATCTTGTAGGTTTTGCGACAATTATCGCAGTTGCCGCATTTATCTTCGTTGTACTCTTCACCGAAATAGTGGAGAAGTAGTTTACGACGGCATATTGTTGATTCGGCGTAACTTTGTGTCTCAAAGAGGAGTTGGTTGCCGATGCCTATTTCTTTGGGCGTTTTGCCTTGCTGGAACTTACGAAGCCGCTCGATGTCGTCTGGCGAATAGAAGCAGATACATTGTCCTTCGCCTCCGTCTCGTCCGGCACGGCCGGTCTCTTGGTAGTAGCCTTCGAGCGATTTTGGAATGTCGTAGTGGACAACGAAGCGCACATCGGGTTTGTCGATGCCCATACCGAAAGCAATGGTAGCAACGATGACTTGACATTCCTCCATAAGGAAGGCATCTTGATTGGCGGTTCGGGTGGCAGGATCCATACCGGCGTGGTAGGGGCGTGCGCTGATGCCGTTCACTTGGAGTACTTGGGCCAGGTCCTCCACCTCTTTGCGCGCGAGACAATATATAATACCGCTTTTGCCTTCCATTCCTCGGATGAATCGCACGAGATCTTTGTCCACGTCTTCGGTTTTGGGCCGTACTTCGTAGTAGAGGTTAGGCCGGTTGAAGCTGGACTTGAAGACGGTAGCGTCGAGCATACCGAGGTTCTTTTGGATATCTTTCTGCACTTTGGGTGTGGCGGTAGCGGTGAGCGCGATGATGGGCGCTTTACCGATGCGCTGTACCATGGAGCGGATTTGGCTGTATTCGGGCCGGAAATCGTGTCCCCATTCTGAGATACAATGCGCTTCATCTACGGCGTAGAAGGATATCTTGACGCCTCGCAGAAAATCGACGTTTTCGTTTTTCTGCAAGCTCTCAGGGGCAAGATATAGGAGTTTGGTCTTGCCGGCTAGGACATCCTCTTTGACGGCGTTGATTTCTCCACGGCTGAGGCTGGAGTTGATGAAATGTGCCACTCCTTCCTCCTCGGAGTAGTTCGTCATCGCGTCCACTTGGTTTTTCATCAAAGCGATGAGCGGAGAGATGACGATAGCTACGCCATCCATGATGAGAGACGGCAATTGAAAACAAAGGCTCTTGCCACCTCCGGTAGGCATCAAGACAAAAGTGTCTTTGCCCTCCATCACATTGCGGATGATAGCTTCCTGATTACCCTTGAATGTGTCGAACCCAAAATAGGTTTGCAAGGCCTTTACCAATTCTTCGTGTGTTACTTCCATATTGTGTTAAATAACTCTCAAGTCTAAAATATCGTGCAAAGATACAAAAGATATTTCATATATGCAAGAGCAAATGCATTTTTTTTGTTTTTTTTTACAAAAAATAAGAAAACCGCCAAAAAAGATAAAAATCCGAAAAAAAAATAACTAAACTCTTGCGTAATTGAAAAAAATGTTGTAATTTTGTGCCGAATTTTGTAAAGTTGATTTGGCAAAATCCGAGCAAACTATATAAATATACAACAAAAATTATCTAAATTCTGACACCATGCAGAAACGGAATCTATCTTTTGCACAGTTATTTAACCTCAGTTTTGGGTTCTTTGGCGTGCAAATCGCTTATGCGCTTCAGAGTGCGAATATCTCTCGTATTTTTGCTACGTTGGGCGCAGATCCTCATCAATTATCATTCTTTTGGATTTTACCGCCGCTGATGGGTATGATTGTTCAACCTTTGGTTGGTAAGTATTCGGATAAGACTTGGACACGTCTGGGTCGCCGTAAACCGTACTTGTTGGTAGGTGCGTTAATCGCCGTAGCGGTCATGTTGCTGCTGCCGAACGCCGGTGACTTTACCTTTGCACAATCTGCTTTCTTGGGTTTGAATGCCGCGATGTGGTTCGGTCTATTCAGTTTGATGTTCCTGGATACGAGTATTAATATCGCAATGCAGCCGTTCAAGATGATGGTAGGCGATATGGTGAACGAAGAGCAGAAAGGTACAGCTTATGCTATTCAATCGGCGCTCTGTAATGCCGGTTCGGTAGTAGGTTACTTGTTCCCGATTTTCTTCACTTGGATCGGTATTGCGAACACGGCGCCAGAGGGTGTTATTCCTGATAGCGTTAAGTGGTCGTTCTATGCAGGTGCTGCTATTTTGATTCTCTGCTGCCTCTATACGTTCGCAACGGTGAAGGAGTTGGATCCGGAGGAGTATGCGAAGTTCCACGGTACGGATAAGAAGAAAGAGGAAAAGGGCGAAGAGAAGGGCTTTGTTCAGTTGCTGAAGGAGGCCCCATCGGCATTTTGGACCGTAGGTTTGGTGCAATTCTTCTGCTGGGCAGCGTTCATGTATATGTGGACCTATTCGAATGGTACAATCGCTGTTAACTGCTTCGGTTGGGACGGTGTGAACGCGGCTGACGCGGCCTTCCAGAACGCCGGAGGTTGGGTAGGCGTTGTGTTCTGCGTGCAGGCGGTAGGTTCGTTATTGTGGGCGATGGTATTGCCGCTTCTGGAGAAATATACCGGCAACAAGGGCGCTTATGCGATTTCGCTGCTCGTTGGTGCGATAGGATTTATCTCGGTATTCTTTGTGACGAACCAATACGTGCTCTGGCTCAGTTACGCGCTTATCGGTGCAGCTTGGGCAGCAATGTTGGCGTTGCCGTTCACGATTGTGACGAACGCTATCAAGGGTGGTAACATGGGTTATTACCTGGGTTTGTTCAACTGCACGATTTGTATTCCGCAAATTGTAGCCGCCCTCTGCGGAGGTCTACTCCTTAAATATGTATGCGCGCACGTACAAGCCGGTATGCTGGTAGTTGCCGGTGTGCTGCTGTTGCTGGGTGCTTGCTCGGTATTCCTGATTAAGGAGAAAGAGGAATAAGAAACTAATAAATCAATATAACAAATCAATCTATTATGAAAAACAAATCTACAATTCTAATCATGGCCTTGGCCATAATGACAGTCTTTGTGGGCTGTAAAAGGAATGAGATTGACGTTGAAGATCAGCTGAAGCAAATCTCAGATGAGACTTTCCAAAGCGTTAAGTATTGCAGCCACGCGGATGTGAATGGCTACAATATGGGTGTCATTCAATTCCATTTTAATCACGCTAACAATACTGTAGAGAAAACCGCTATTTCTTTTGGAGATGGTGTTCCTACTGTTAAAGAGACGAAGGGCTATTCATTTGAATGGGAGGATTTTACGAGCTCTATGTTAGGAAGAAAAGCACGCCTCGTGGCTGGTGATGAGGTGCTCAATTTGGTCTATCTGAATAATGTGTTCACATTAGCGGATACAATCAAGTTGGCAGATACAGATCCGCTTGCTGATGTGGTTTCTTCTGTCTCAGTGAATGTGGCTAACGGTGATTGGGCTGCTTATGATCCGATTTTTGTGATGCAAGATCGCTGGACCTTCGATACTACATGGTATGAAACGCACCGTGAGGGAAAGAAAATTATCGTAGATACCATTACCGGTCGTTTTAAACATAAGGATAAGGTGCCTGTTGGCATAGCATCGCAGAAGATTGCGTATATTCGTTTCAACGAGGATGCTACTACGCATAGAAAGACCATGGCCTGGGCAACCGGTGATCAGGTTAATATTGTTACGCCGGATACAACCATTTTGCCGCAAGTGCAAAACCCTGCGAAGAATGATACGATCGTCGTATTCGATATCGTAGAAACTCCGCCTTCTCGTATTTTTGCAGATACAGCTAACCATTGGAGTATAGCAGCGGTTAAGGGTAATGCATTTGATTTGGTGTTCAAACAAACCGATGCCAGCCCGGATTCGACCCTGTCCATTACCGCTTATACGGATAGTACATTTACCATTGGTTCCTCGATTTATTATAACCTGAAAAAATAATAGAGTATGAAAAACAATAGATTCAATCTTCGCGCTCTGCTGATTCCATGTTTCCTATTTGTAGGACTGGCAGCATTTGCGCAGACTACTGTACAAGGTACAGTGCTTGATGCAGCGAATGGTGAGCCGATTATCGGTGCCTCTATTTTAGAAATAGGTACGACGAACGGTACGATCACCGACTGGGACGGTAATTTTACCCTTACCGTACAATCCGGTGCCAAATTGGCTATTTCGTATATGGGTTATAAGACTCAAGAGTTAGCCGCGGCTCCGGTTATGAACGTGAAACTCGGCGAAGACTCGGAGTTATTGGAGGAAGTAGTCGTTGTAGGTTATGGTGTAGTAAAGAAAGGTGATGCTACCGGTTCTGTTACCGCCATTAAGCCTGATGATATGAACAAAGGTCTTACCACCAATGCTCAGGACATGCTCCAAGGTAAGATTGCCGGTGTGAATGTTGTAGCAGCGGATGGTACCCCGGGTGGTGCAGGTTCGATTACTATTCGTGGTGGTGCTTCGTTGAATGCTTCCAACAACCCGCTTATCGTTATCGATGGTTTGGCAATGGATGAAAATGGTATCCAAGGTGTGGCAAACCCGCTCTCTATGGTTAACCCGAATGATATTGAGAGTTTCACTGTCCTGAAGGATGCTTCGGCAACGGCCATCTATGGTAGCCGTGCTTCGAACGGTGTCATCCTCATCACCACCAAGAAAGGTGCTAAGGGTAGCAAACCCAAAGTAAGTTACGCAGGTAACGTGTCTATCGGTACGCTTCTTAATCGTACGCAAGTATTAACGGCTGACGAACTTCGCGGCTATGCGACTGCTTTAGGACACGGCGAAGAGAAAACAGATAAATTAGGTACCGCAAGCACCGACTGGCAGGATCAAATCTACCGTACCACCGTATCTACCGACCATAACATCTCTATCATGGGTGGTGTTAAGAACAAAATAGTGGATATGCCTTATCGTGCATCGGTGGGTTATACATTGCAAAACGGTGCCATTAAGACATCTCAAATGCAACGTGTTACCGCTTCGTTGAACCTCAGCCCGTCATTCTTGGATAATCACCTGAATTTCAATATCAATACCAAGGGAATGTATATTTACAACCGCTATCCTGCCGGTGTTGTTGGAGCTGCTCTTTCGATGGATCCTACGATGCCCGTTAAAGGTGAGGCAGTCAATGCTAAAGGTGAAGTGTTAGTGGCTCAAAACGTTCTCGATCAGTGGTTTGATGGCTATTACCAACGTGTAGTTACCCCTTCTGGATATAACGATGATGCATGGCCTTATACGACCAATGCACAAACAACAGGTAACCCTGCTGCTGCATTAGCCCATAAGGACGACCGTGCGAATGCAGGCTCGTTCGTAGGTAATGTCGAGGCAGACTATAAGATTCACGGTTTCGAAGATTTGCATATTCACGCTAATTTCGGTGCTGACTATTCCTATGGTAAGCAGAAAACTATAACATCTGTGTATGGTTATGATAACCACTACTTCGGATGGAATGGCTGGAGCGATATGAGCAAGTACAACTTGCAATTCTCTGCTTATGCGCAATACGGACATGATTGGGAGGAGTCGAATCAACATTTTGATGTGATGGTTGGTTACGAAAACCAATATTTCTATCGTCGCACGGAAAGCGATGGTTCCGGTTTCTACCAGAGCACGAATAAAGATGCTTCATTGGCCGGTAAACCCTATAACAGATATAGCAATATCTATATTACGGATAATGCACTTCAGTCTGTTTACGGTCGTATTAACTGGAATGGTTGGGATCAGATCTTGGCGACGGTTACCTTCCGTGCGGATGCTTCCTCTCGTTTTGCCAAGTATAATTCTAAAGGACAGAATGCACGCTGGGGCTTGTTCCCGTCTCTGGCTCTCGGTTGGAAGATTAAAGAGACCTTCCTCAAGGATGTTAATGCCATCAATGATTTGAAACTTCGTATCGGTTATGGTATCACCGGTCAGCAGAACTTAGGTGTAGACTATTATTATCTGCCTACCTACACCACCGCTCAGGACCATGCTTACTATCCCGTCTTGGATGGAGGAGAAAGCAATCCTCTCTACGCAGGTAAAGATGCCAATGGCAACGCAGTGTATTACACCAGCCGTCCGGGCGTATACAATACGGACTTGACTTGGGAGAAAACCTATACCAGTAATATCGGTATTGACTTTGCATTCTTGAACAACCGTATCAATGGTAATATTGACTATTATCATCGCCGCACCAGAGACTTGCTCAGTACAGTCAATGTTTCTGCCGGTTCTAACTTCAAGAATCAAATGCTGGGTAACATCGGTAGCCTCTATAACCAAGGTATTGAGTTTGCTATCAATGCAGTGCTGATTGATCGTAAGAACTTTAAGTGGGATTTAGGATACAACGTGGCTTGGAACCAAAACAAGATTACTCAATTGTTGTCTGATGATCCTGACTACTTTGTGCCGACAGGTGGTATCAGCTCCGGTACCGGAAATACCATTCAGGCGCATAAGGTAGGCGAAGCTGCATCCTCGTTCCTCGTTTATGAGACGAAAATGATGACCGATGAAAATGGTATTGTACGTCATTATTTCGTAGACCGTAACCAGGATGGTCAGATTAACGACAATGATAAATATATTTATCACAGTCCCGCAGCTCCTGTTACCATGGGTCTGCAAACTAAGTTCCAATTCTATGGTTTTGACTTAGGTATCACTCTCCGTGCCAACATAGGTAACTATGTGTACAACGATGTATTGGCAGGCAACTTGCAGTGGGTAGAGGCTGATAAGGTATTCCAGAACCAGAATGGCGGTTACCACTCAGTTCTGAGATCTGCATTTACTTGCTATTATGGCGATAACATGCGCAGCGATGATATCCGCACATGGGTATGGAACAAGGAAACGCAAGCTTACGAAGTGGGTACGGATCCTAAGACGGGTGCATTGATTAAGAACTCCAACTGGTACGCTTCGGACTTCTTCGTAGAGAAAGCATCCTTCTTGCGTATTGATAACATCACACTCGGTTATAGCTTCAATAAGACGAAGGTACAAGGACGTGCATACGTTACCGTATCTAACCCTTGTGTGATCTCACGCTACAAGGGTCTTGACCCGGAGGTAGGAGGCGGTATTGACAACAATATCTATCCGCGTAGTATGACTACCGTGATGGGTGTCACCCTCCAATTCTAATAGGTTAGAAGATCAATAGAATTTAGAAACTTAAAAAATAAATAGCGTTATGAAATACACAAAAATATTCTTGGTTGCCTTATTAGGTATTGGAATGACCGCGTGTTCGCTGGATAGAACGCCTCTGGACCCTAATACAGACACTAAATTTAATAAAGATGCAGTGTTCGCTAAATGCTATGCTACGTTTGGTGTTACCGGACAAAAAGGTCCCGATGGTAGCGGTGATGTAGACGGTATTGACGAGGGTACTTCTTCCTTCTATCGTATGTTCTGGGAGCTCAATGAGTTCTGTACAGATGAAGGTTGGTGGATTTGGAACGATGTCGGTTTGGCTGATATCCGTACGTTGACCTGGAGTTCCAGCAACGACTTGGTATATGGCTTGTATTCGCGTTTCTTCTTCGATATCACGCTGTGTAACTCGTTCTTGGATAAGACGGTTGATTATACCGATCCTGAGACTTTAGCGCAGCGCGCTGAAGTACGTATGCTCCGTGCAATCAACTACTACTATCTGTTGGATATGTTCTATCGCATGCCGTTCACACTGACCGTTTCGCCGAACAAACCTATGCCGACTACGCGTCAAGACTTGTTTGCATGGTTAGAGGGCGAGTGTAAGGAATTGGCAGCTGATCCGTATATTATTCAGGCAGGTCAGCGAACCAACAAATACCGTGTAGATCAAGCATGCGCATGGTTCCTGTTGATGCGTTTGTACCTCAACTCAGAAGTCTATAATGAGTCTGCACTTGGTCTTCGTGATGGTACACCGCGCTATGCGGATGCCAAGCTGTATGCAAAGAAACTGATGGATAGCTCCTATAAACTGCATGGCTATGACAAAGGCACCAATAAGGCTATCGATTTGGCTAAGGAGCGTACCGAAGACCATGTTTACTTCTCTGCATACCAGCAGTTGTTTATGGGCGATAACGATAATAATGGCGCGCAAGAAGAGGCAATCTTCTTAATCTACCAAGATGCCATCCATAGCTTGAACTGGGGTGGTTCACGATTCCTGGTTAGCGCCGTTCGCGATGCTAACTACGTGCCTTTCGGCTCGACGGATACATGGTCGTGTTTCCGTTCATCGCCTGAGTTCGTATATTATTGGGTAGATAAATCCAAAGCATCTACATACTCGTGCAATGAGTATCAAATGCCTGTTAAGTTAGGAGATGACCGTGCTATCATGGCGTCTAAGACAACAGCCGGAAAGAAGATGAGCTTATCCGGTAATGAGGCCGCAGATTTCTATGCTTCTTGGTCTGTCCTGAAGTTCAATGGCATCTACTCTACCGCCAAGTCTGACACACTGAAGGATATCCATGGTAATGACTCTATCGTAGGTGCTCCTTGGACCTGGGCTTCCCCTGTAGGTGAACCGAAATGGCCGGATACGGATATTCCTTTGTTCCGTTTGGCAGAGGCTTATCTGACCTATGCCGAGGCTTGCTTCCGTACTAACGAACCGACTCCCGGTATAGAGGCTATTAATTGCTTGCGTCGTCGCGCCAATGCGCCGGAGATCACAACGCTGGATGAGAATGCATTATTGACCGAGTGGGCTAAAGAGTTCTGGTGCGAAGGACGTCGTCGTACCGACTTGATTCGTTTCGGACAATTTGCAGGTCCATCCTCTACCATGACTTGGGAAGGACATAAGGCAGGTAAGGATGCGAAATATAATGTGTATCCGATTCCTGCTAAGGATGTTACAGCCAATGAAAACTTGAAAGGTCTCAACGAAGAAATAGGATACTAATAATTCGTTTAACCGAATATATTACTTAATTAATTAACCCTTTTTATTAACAATCAAAATTCATTTAAAATTATGAAGAAATTTTATGCATTTGTAGCAGCTGCTTTGTTTAGCGTTGCTATGTTCGCAACCCCTGCGGTAATTCCTTCTGATGCAGATTTGGCAGCTTATGCAACCAAGACGTACACGATGTGTATCTACAACGAGACTGCATGCAATGACATCGTTCTCAATGGTACCTATGCGGGATGGACTAGCTCCGTTGATGAGATGCTTAAGTTCCAAGCTGTAGAAGGTTTCGAAGGCTGGTATGTAGTTACATGGGAGGATGAAACGGGTGCTGAGGCTAAAGACGGTGGTGTACAGGCTAAGCCGATCCAATTGGATGGTAACGGTGGCTTCAACTGGGATTATCAACTTGGTGGCGATGCCGAGTTGATTCGTGGTGGTAGTACAGATCCCAACAAACCGACTATGAATCCGAATGGCAATGAGGTTGATATCAAGAACCTTCAACCGGGTATCGTTGTTATTGAGGTAAAGAGCTGGAAGAACGATCCTTGTACCGCTGTATACCATGTATACAAAGTTACATTGGTTTCGCCGGACTGCAACGAGGAGGACTTTGTTGTTCCTGCTATCTCCGGTGGTTTCAACAACTGGGCACAACAGGCTATGGAGATGAATGAGCTGAAGACCGCTGAGCGTCAACAAGCTAATCTCCCGGGTGCTGTATTCGAAATCAGCTTTAAGGCTGCTGAGGGTTCTGAGTTCAAATTCCGTTCCTCTGAGGAGTGGGGTAAAGACTGGAGCAACGAGCTCAAAGAGATGGACGAAGAATTGGGCGAATGGGCAGGCTTTAGCGGTGCTGGAGTCGTAGAACAAGCTGAAAATGGAAACCTCGTTCTCGGAGAAACAACCGACCTTGTATTTGACCTGGGCGATCCTGAGAAGTATTCATGGACCAACTGCGAGAAACCCGAACCTTGCGATGAGACACCGCACTTAGTAGTTATTAGTGTTAAGGTTCCGGAAGGAGCACCTGAAGCTGGTGTTGAGATTATCGGTACGTTCGATAGTTGGGCAGGTACTGAAATGTATGTTGGTGAAGAGGCAGGTTGGTATTTTGCTGTCCTTAATGATATTGTCGAGTGTGCTGAGTTCAAGTTCCGTGAGGCTGGTTCCTGGGACAACGAGATCGTTGACGCTGAAACGGGTAAGGGCTTGGATAATATCAAGTTCAAAAACGTAAAAGGCTGGGGCGTAGATGATACCTACAAAGGCGACCCTTGCTACTGGCTTGAGATTAACCTCAGTGATGGTTATGTATGGAAAGCTAACTATCAGGGCATCGAGGAGATCGTTCTCACCGAGAAGGCTCGTAAGGTTGTTGTTGAAGGTCAACTCTACATCGTTCGCGACAACAAGCTCTTCAACGTAACTGGCGTACAAGTACGTTAATCCATGTATCAGCCTTGAATGGCTGATCAACAAAATAGCCTGGGCAAATGCTCAGGCTATTTCTTTGTGTGCTTACAAAACTTAACGAGGTTGTTACCTACTTGTTATCTGGTTGTTACCTACTTGTTACCTGGTTGTTACCTACTTGTTACCTGGTTGTTACCTACTTGTTACCTACTTGTCACGAGGGAATAACGTATCATACCCATACCTATAATATACATAGTATATTATCCCGTGATTTTAGAATCAGTACTTATTTAACCAGTTTAAACGCACCCTTGCTACCTTTCTTGACGATGAAGGTACATTGTCCTGCGAAGGCGTGGATCTTCGGTTCTACGAACGAGTCGAGGCTGGCCGCGTCTCCGTTAGCAGCGGCTATAAATCCGTCACCTACGTACTTAATCAGATTGTTAGCGTGCGGGCAGAGATTGCCTTTGCTGTCCACTACGCGGACGGTCATATAGCACAGCTCCTCAGGATTCTCCTTTTCGTTCGCCCAAATGACTTCCAGATGATGCGGTTTGCCGGCCGTGCGAATCGCTTGGCGAGCCGCTACCTTGCCATTCTCATCGTACGCTACGACTTCGATTTTACCTGCTTTATACGGTATGTCGAACCACATTAAGCGGTAGCGCGGCAATAACTCCGGTCGGGGCGCTGAACCCCACCAAGGCACTTCGAACTCACCTACCTTAGGCATCTCACTAACACCCGCAATCTGTTCGCCGGCTGCTAAACGCTCCGTTTCTTCCTTGGTGGCGTGACGCAATTTGCCATAACTTTTGCCGTTTACAAATAGCTCTGCGGACGGATAGGTGGTATAACAGAAGACAGGCACTTGATCGCCCTTATCCCAGTTCCAGTGCGGCAGCACATGCAGTGTGGGTGATTGCTCATTCCACTGGCTACGGTAAAGCCAGAAACGGTCCTTAGGCAGCGACGCCAAGTCAATGATGCCGAAATACGAACTATGGCTAGGCCAAGCGTCGGTGTCGTACGGCGAGGGTTCGCCTAAGTAGTCAAAGCCCGTCCAAACGAACTGACCAAGGGTCCAGTGATAGTCATCTTGCAACTGAAAATCCTGCTCTGGCAGTCCTGACCACGGACAGTACTCCAGATCATATCCGCTGGATTGATTGTCGTCATATGTAGCAAAATCTTTGATGATAGCGGGAATCTTATACACACCGCGAGAGGATACCGTAGAAGCGGTCTCAGAGCCGAGGATCATTTTCTGCGGCAGCGCAGCGTACGCTTCTTCGTAGCGACCGGTCCGATAATTGAAGCCTGGCAGTTCGACTGCAGCGCCAAAACCATTATAAATAACGTGGTGCGCTTGGTCCATACCATTCGTCACAGGGCGCGTCGGATCCAGTTCGTGGAACAGCGCTTGCAGAGCAGTAACAATATTGATACCGTCTTCGCGCACTTGGTTCCATACCTCATTTCCGCTGGACCATATCATCACACACGCGTTATTGCGGTAGTGCTTGACCATGTTCGTAATATCGTGCGGCCACCAGTTGGCGAACTCTACGTTGTAGTCATTCTCAGTCTTACCCCAGTTCCATACATCGAACGGCTCGATCATCATCATCATACCCATTTCGTCGCAGAGCTCCACCAGTTCCGGCGCAGGCATGTTATGGCTGGTACGGATAGCGTCGCATCCCATTTCCTGAAGCATCGCTATCTGGTGGCGCAGCGCATCCTTATGCACAGCCGCACCCAGCGGACCCAAGTCATGGTGGTTGCAGACACCTTTGAACTTACGGGTCTCGCCGTTGAGTTGGAAACCATGTTCCGGCGTGTAACTAATCGAACGAATACCGAATCGCGTGTCGCGCTCATCAATCAGGTCGTTAGCTTTAAATACGCGTGTGCGGGCGATGTATAAGTTTGGTGTCTCAGGCGACCAGAGCGCCGGCATATTAATCTCTGCTTCGCCTTTTTGCCCTTCGATGAAGCCTACTACATGTCCATCGAAAAGGATCTCCGTCTGCACGCGGTAGTCCTCTTTATGCTTCACCAACGGTTTTGTGCTATCGTTGAGTTCTATAGCTATTTGTACGGTAGCTTGGTGCTTATCCACTTTGGGCGTACGAACGAGCACACCGAAGGTCGGGATATGTACGCCTTCGGTTTCTACGAGGTGCACATTGCGGTACAAACCGGCACCCGGATACCATCGGCTCTGTTGAGGCTTATTCTCCAATAATACATCGATATCCACCTTACCGCTCTTGAGTAGTTCGGCAGGGATAATACAATCGAAGGTGTTATAGCCGTAAGGCCAGAAAGCAATCTCTTGGCCGTTCACCAACACGTGTGCATGACTCATCGCACCATCGAAGACGAGGGTGTAGAACTTATCGGGATTCACGTCCACGGTAGTGCGGTAGTGCCCCTTGCCCATCCACGGCAGACCTCCGCTACGACCGGTTTTCCAGGTTGGCTCGGTCTCGCCGTTCTGCACTACGATGACCTCTTGCAGGTCGTTCGCACGGTCAAACGGTCCACTGATCGCCCAATCGTGAGGGATGGTTACTTCGTGCCAGGTGGTATCCACTTTCGGCATCTGTGGGGATGGCTCTTGCCTGAACTGCCAACTCGTCAGCAAAGTCGAAATGGCTAATAATAGAGTTAACATGTGAATCGGTATTCTGTTATTTCATCTAATTGTTCATTAGGTCGCAGAACGACGTTCGGGAAATCGGCGTGGTGAATACTGTCGGGCCACTGTTGCGCCTCGAGGCACACTGCGTGTTGGATGTCATACATTGTACCGCTTTTGCCTTCATTGCGGTCAATGTAATTGCCGGTATACACCTGCAGACCCTTCATTGTAGTCCAACACTCCATCGTCCTGCCGTCCGCGCTCAGCGTAGCCGCGTGACGTAACTCCTTCGGCGCATCGCCGTCACAGAGACACCAGTTATTATCGATGCCTCGTCCCGGTTCAAAGAATTTGTCGTGAATGCGGTCGCCAATACGAACCGGTTGACGGAAATCCATCGGAGTGCCTGCTACTGGCAGAATCGCACCGGTAGGACAAGCGGTCTCGTCAAACGGTGTATAACGATCCGCAAATACTTGCAGCACATGGTCATCCACCCGTCCGGACGCCTCGCCGGCTAAGTTGAAGTACGCATGGTTAGTGAACGCCGCCAGTGTCGGTGCATCGGTTTTCGCTTCGTAGTGAATGCGGAGCGTGTTATCCTTGGTAACGGTATAAGTAACCCACAGATCTAAGTTACCGGGGTAGTTCTCCTCGCCGTCCGCAGCGCGGTAGTGCAAGGTAATCTCATACGCACTCTGACCGGTTACTTCCCATATCTTGGCATTGAAACCTTCAATGCCGCCGTGGAGACTATTGCCGCCGTTATTCTGCGGTAACTGATAGTCCTTGCCATCTAAGGTGAACTTGCCGTCTTTAATACGGTTCGCTACACGGCCGCAGATAGCGTTGAAGTAGGCCTCTTTGGTGCGCCACTCGTCGGCAGTGCGGAAGCCAAGAACAATGTCCTTGACTTCGCCCTTACCGTTAACGACCAGCAGTTTGGTGATCTTGGCTCCCAGATTACTAATCTCGGCTACCAATCCTCCACTGCTCTTTATGGTAAAAAATTGAATACCTTTCATTTTTCACTTTTCACTTTTCAATTCACTCCAATCTCATTACACCGTCACCAATCTCTGCTACGTAGAAGTCAGCTTTGAGGCCGGTAGCTTTCTCGTACTCTGCGCCTACGAAGCGTTTGAACTCCTCAATGGCTTCGTCTTTTACCAAGCTAACGGTGCACCCACCAAAACCGCCACCGGTCATACGGCTACCCAGCACACCGGGTACTTGCCATGCAGCAGCAGCCAGCGAATCCAACTCCTTACCGGTCACTTCATAGTCATCGCGAAGCGATACGTGGCTGGCGGTCATCAGTTCTCCGAAATATGCAATCTCTCCTTTTTTGAGCGCTTCAACGGCAGCAGCGGTACGAGCTACCTCTCCCACCACGTGACGCGCACGTTTCTTAGCAATCGGGTCGGTGATAGCACCTTCTACTTCCTCCCAATCCTCCGGCGTCAGTTCGGCAAGGAACTTAATCGGTTTCACTTTATTGATCTGTTCAAGGGCCGTATGGCATTGACGAACGCGGTCGTTGTACGCACCGCTATCCAAGTGGTGAGGACTATGAGTGTTGGAGATAACGACTTTGATACCCTCTAATTTTACCGGCACGTGCTCGAACTCCAGCGTATCGCAGTTCAGATAGATTGCATGGTCTTTCTTACCTTGCGCCGAAGCGAACTGGTCCATCACGCCGCACATCACACCGGCGTACTCATGCTCACAAGCTTGACCGATCAGCGCTAACTCCGTGCGGTATTTCTTATCGTCTGACTCGCACCAACCCATCTCTTCGGTGAACGCACGTGCTGTAACGACCTCCATCGCGGCACTACTACTCAGACCTGCACCGGCAGGTACATTACCGAAATAGAGAATATCGTAGCCGCTCTTCAAGGTTGCTTCGGGGTGACGACGACGGATAATATCAATACAACCTAAGGCATAGTTGCACCAAGCACGGTCGCCTTGCGGCTTAATAGCGTCGATTGGAATCTCATATACCTGCGGCATGTTCAGCGAACGGAAACGGAGAACCTTAGCGCTGTTCTTTGCCAGCAGTAACCATGCACCAAAACTCAACGCGCAGGGGAATACGCAGCCACCGTTGTAGTCGGTATGCTCACCGATTAAGTTAACACGACCCGGTGAAAAAAACACCTTTTCTGCTTTCTGGCCATACGCCTGCTCGAAAGCAACTTTCATTTCTTGTGTTGTCATAGGATGTAAAAAAATTAGTGAAATCAATAAATAGTGCGCAAATTTACAAAAAAATTTTGATATATGCAAAAAAAGTTGTAACTTTGCAGCAGAAATTTAAAAAAAATGTCATGAGGCCTGAATATCTGGTGTATATCTTGTTGTTCATCTTAATCGGATGGATGTTTATTTCGTTCTTTTTGGTATGGAAATGGTATGATGCGGAGGACCGTTTGCTTATTGTGCGGGATGGTACGCGTGATGAGACAATTCTTGCTATTCGTCGTGGACATAATCGCTGCCGAGTGGTGCTTTATATCGGTATAGCTGCCTCGGTGGCATTTAGTGTGGTGCCTTTCCTGATGCGGGATTTTTATACCGTGTTGGCGTACCCCGCTGTGGTGATTGTTGTCAATTGTGTGATGCTGACCGTGTTGCGTTTTAAGGCGAAGGAAGATATATCTGAGATAGGTACGTATATTGCAGCCAATGAGGAAGAGGTGCGCTTAGCGGCGGAAGAATTGGAGCGAGAACGGGACCAGTGGCGTAAAGAGGCCTCGGCGCGTAATGCAGTAGCTAAAGCCCATATCCAAGAGTGTATGGGTGAACATTACGAGACATGGTTTGAAGATGATATTTTGGTGGAGCATAACGTGTTAGCGAACTTGGAAGAGGGACTGCTCTATGCACAAGGTATCGTTATTCCGTTCAATCAAATTATGGAGATGCGTAAGGGACGTAAGAGCCTCAAACTAATCACCAATAACAGCCGCTTCCCGTTTGTGAAGATTGATTTCGGCAAATTGCCCATCGATCCCGAGACAGGAGAGATGTATAATGATGAACTGGCCATCTTGATTAAGCAACAAATGAGTTAAGATGACGGCTCGTATCAACGAAGAGATACCCAATACAATCACCCATTTGGTGGCATTCGTGGCTACGCTTCTCATCGCGTGGCCACTGTTACATTTGTCATATCAATCGTACATCGTACATCGTCAAATCGTAAATATCGTAGGAACAGCCTTGTTCCTATTTGGGATGTTCCTAATGTACGGTTCTTCCACGTTATACCATGCCGTCTCTACACCTACGCATAAGCGCCGCTTGCGCGTGTTCGATCACATTTCTATTTATGTCATGATAGCCGGTTCGTATTCTCTCATTTGCCTTTCGGTAGTGGGAGGATGGCTCGGATGGACTATCTTTGGATTTCTGTGGACATGCGTGATTGCCGGGATCGTTGGCAAATCCATCGCACTTGGTCAGTTCCCTAATCTCTCGTTGGCGCTTTATCTGGCGATGGGGTGGGTGGCACTACTGATGATTTGGCCGATGTGGAAAGCAATGACCCACGCAGCTTTTGCATGGGTCATAGCGGAAGGTATCTTCTATACCGTAGGTTCGTATTTCTTCAAGCATGACGAGGAGCACGCGTATTATCACGCTATCTGGCATGTGTTCATCATGCTCGGTTCTCTCTCTCACACTGTTGCTACATACTATATCCTGATCAATTAGGATTTAGGTACGGATTGCTTAGCACATACTCCTGTGGTAGTCTCGATCCGATTCTCTCTCGATAGTGTCTCGTTAGTCTGATTTCGACTATTCTTATATCTTTACAAGGCCTGCCCTTGTAGCGTATAAGTCTTGCCGTTACGGATAATCAAGATTTGACCATTACGAAAAATCTTTCGGCTTTCGACTTGTGACTTTTGATTTTCTTCCACTCCTTGCGGATCAGTGCCGCGGAACTT
>Ga0265301_10000842_pt1 | contig 42042 bp, 34 predicted proteins | sample AusTroGonzalo_MG_2_FD_193488 | JGI IMG/M metagenome (GOLD analysis project Ga0265301, IMG submission 193488) | Bovine rumen microbial communities from tropical cattle in Woodstock, Queensland, Australia - Gonzalo_04 | ecosystem: Host-associated > Mammals > Digestive system > Stomach > Rumen ...
CTAAGGAGAAGACGCTGGCCTTCGGTATTGGTATCGGTGCAGGTTATATGTTCGAGACAACCTTCCAGCGTGAGGCTACCTCTGACCTGACTGGTGAGCGTGGTTCACTGATGGGCGCTATTCAGGGTCTGTTGCTGGCTCAGTACGAAGTACTCCGCGAGAACGGTCACTCTCCCTCTGAGGCTTTCAATGAGACTGTTGAGGAGCTGACTCAGAGCCTTGGCCCGTTGTTCGGTGCAAAGGGTATGGACTGGATGTACGCTAACTGTTCAACCACCGCTCAGCGTGGTGCACTTGACTGGGCTCCCCGTTTCCACGACGCTATCAAGCCCGTGATGGAGTGGTTGTACTACTCAGTAAAGACTGGTAACGAGGCTCAGATTACCATTGACGCCAACTCGAAGCCCGACTATCGTGCAGGTTTGGAGAAGGAGTTGGAGGCTATGCGCAACCAGGAAATGTGGCGTGCCGGTGAGACCGTTCGCAAGTTGCGTCCCGAGTATCAGGAAGATTAATATGCAGAATCTTGAACAGATAACCCGCCTTGTGTGTCAAGTGGCCCGCGAGGCGGGTTCTTATATTAGAAAGGAACGCGCGAGCTTTTCGTTGGATAAGGTGGAGCGCAAGCATGCCCACGACTACGTGTCGTATGTGGACAAGGGCTCGGAACAGCTGATTGTGAAAGCTCTGCGCGAGATATTGCCAGAGGCAGGATTCATCACAGAAGAAGGTTCGGCAGGACATACCGACGAGCAATATGTATGGGTGGTAGATCCGTTAGATGGTACAACGAACTTCATTCATGGCTTTGCACCGTATGCGGTTAGTATTGCGTTGTGTAAGGGACGTGAAATCGTGGTTGGTGTGGTCTACGAGATAGTCAGCGATGAGTGCTTTTATGCTTGGAAAGGCGGAAAAGCGTGGGTTAACGATCAGCCTTTGCATGTCGGCATGAATGCTATCAACGATGCCCTGTTGTGCTTGCAACTACCATATAATAGCGATGCCTATAAGCCTGTCATCAAGCGTTTGATAGATTACTTCTATGGTAATGTGGGCAGCATCCGCATGATGGGTTCTGCAGCTATTGCGCTTTGCTATGTGGCAGCAGGACGACTGGATGCTTACGCTGAGCGTTACATCGGACAATGGGACTATATGGCTGGTGCACTGATAGTTATGGAAGCTGGCGGACGCGTAACGAACTATGCCGGTGAAGACTATTTCATGGAAGGTGACAGCGTGGTGGCGACGAACGGTATCGTTCATCAGAATTTATTGGAGGCCGTCAGACAAGCTGAAGGAAGCCATCATTCAGCTTGATATGTTCTTCGGATACAAGGCTGTCAAGCGCAGCATTTATCTCCTCCGTCGGCAAAGGCAGGCGGAGGATTTCTGTTATATGATGGCGCTGATAGTCGGCTAAGATCGCCTGTATTTGTTCTTTAGCCGTACGTTGTCCTTCTTTGGTAACAGTCTTGCCCTGAGCGTCGAGACAGACATCACACTGGCCACAGTCTTTGGTAGACTTCTCGCCAAAGTATTCGAGCAACATACGACTACGGCAACGGTCTGTGCTTCGGGCGTAGGCTGTCATAGCCTGAATGCGCTGGGCGTACTGCTCCTTACGGTCCTCATAGATGCTGGCAGGCAGCACGATGTGTTCGGCATCTTCGCGACGTTGGCAGTAGCGGATGTAAGGTACCTGCTTGCGAGGAATGAAACTGATGAGGTGGCGTTGCGACAGGGATTTCAGAATGTCGTAACACTGGGGTTGTGGAATACCAGCTTGTTGGGCCACGATGCTCTCGTCGATGTAGCCATAGTCGGCAAACAGTCCACCGTAGTTGCGCAGGAGGCTGACGATAACCTTGTCCTCATCAGGCGACAGCTGGTCTAAACGATAGAGGTCGTCGCGCCCAATCAGGAACTTGACGCGGGCCTCGTTGTCGGCCTCTTCGTCATATTCTATGTAGCCAGCCCGTTCTAAAATCTGCAGTGCAGAGTTGACCTGAACAGGGAAGTGGCGGAAACGTAGGCAGAACTCCTCGATATTGAACTCATGGGCCACACCGTATCCGTCGCCAGTAGCTATTTGGTAATAATAGGCCAAATGCTCGTAAATCTGTCGGATGTCATCCTTAGGCGGATAGGTGTCGTTGATGCGTTTCTGTAGCTTGGCATTGTCGCTGTTGTTATAGAGCAGAATGGCTTGGGCAGGTTGTCCGTCGCGTCCGGCACGTCCAGCCTCCTGAAAGTAGGTTTCGATAGAGTCTGGGCAATCGTAGTGGACCACCAGTCGGACGTCGGGCTTGTCGATGCCCATACCAAAGGCATTGGTAGCCACCATGATACGTATGCGATCGTGTTGCCATTCGCGCTGACGAAAGTCTTTGTCGGCATGGTCAAGGCCTGCATGATAGAAGGTAGACGAAAGACCAGCCTGACAGAGATGTTCGCTGATTTCGCGGGCATGACGGCGACTGCGTACATAGACGATGGCAGCACCGGGTGTGAGTTCGAACAGTCGGACAAGGTCATAGAGTTTATCGTCGGAGTGACAGACCAGATATGCCAGATTCTTGCGCTCGAAGGACATTCTGAAAACGGCAAAAGAATTCCGAACTTCGAATTCCGAGTTCTGATTCGCATGTAATTCGTCATTCGTGATTCGCAATTTATCGCAGATATCCTCAACGACTTGTGGCGTAGCTGTAGCGGTCAGCGCCAAAACAGGTACGTCAGGAAGTAGTTCGCGAATCTTGGCTATTTCCAGATAAGAAGGACGGAAATCATATCCCCATTGTGAGATGCAGTGAGCCTCGTCGACGGTGATAAAAGATATGCGCATGTGGCGCAACTTGGTTTGAAACAAGTTGCTGCCTAATCGCTCAGGCGATATGTATAGCAGTTTGGTGCTACCCAAAATGCAATTCTCCAATGTCTGCAAAATGCTGCTATGCTGCATGCCGCTATAGATGGCTGCAGCGCGGATGCCTATCTGTCGGAGGTGGTGCACCTGGTCCTTCATGAGGGCTATCAGGGGAGTGATAACGATACACGTACCTTCCATTGCCATTGCCGGAACCTGAAAGGTAATGGACTTGCCACCACCAGTTGGCATCAGTCCCAAAGTGTCATGACCAGCACCAATGGACTCGATAATTTCGCGCTGTATGCCGCGAAAATCATCGTAGCCCCAATATTGTTTTAATAGATGGTAGATGATAGATGAGAAATGAGAGATGTGATTACTGTCAGGTGCAGAATCTGCCTCCGAATAAGTCTGTTTGTTGGTTATCATATCTCTCATTTCTCATCTATCATCTCTCATCTTCCGAAGGACTGATGTCCTCAATCTGCAGCTGTACCTCGCCACGCTTATACGTGTTCTCCTCGATATTATAGACAATATCGAACGAGCGTTTAGACTTGATATAGCGTGCTGCTGCCGACTGTCCGAAAGCAATACCGTTCATCACGACTGCCGACTTAGAATCTACCAGTTCCAGCTTGATGTGTTCCTGATGGCGACCAACCACCTTCGATGTGCCATAGTCGTAGACGTTGCGCGTTACGAATAACGGCTTTTCATTACCAGGACCGTGGGGCGCCAGCTTCTTGAGTTCAGAGAGCAGTCGTTTCGTCACGTGGTGGAAGTCGACCTCCAAGTCGATGTCCAGCGTCTGCTGTGTTTGCTCGGGCATAATGTGATGGCTGACATACTCCTGGAAACGACGACGGAATTCAGGAATATTCTCTTGTTTCAGCGTCAGACCTACAGCATAGGTATGACCACCAAAGTTCTCAAGCAAATCGCGACACGACTTGATGGCATCGTAGATGTCGAAACCAGCCACACTACGCGCTGAACCAGATGCAATGCCGTTGATGATGGTGAGAACAACGGTAGGACGGAAATAGAGTTCCGTCAATCGAGAGGCAACAATACCCACTACGCCTTTCTTCCAACCTTCGTCGTAGAGCACAATAGACTTCTGGTGCTGCTGACTCTCCAGACGGGCCACAATTTCGTTGGCCTCTTCGGTCATCTGCTTATCAACATCACGTCGCTGGTCGTTGTATTCATCGATGCGTGTTGCTATGGTCAACGCCTTCTGCAGGTCACGCTCTACCAATAGTTCTACTGCTTCCACACCATTCTGCATGCGTCCGGAAGCATTGATGCGGGGACCTATTTTGAACACAATATCACTCATGGTAAGCTCACGCCCCGTCAGTCCGCATATCTCGATGATGGCTTTCAGACCTATTGAACAACTCTGGTTCAGCTGTTTCAGTCCGTGGAAGGCCAAAATACGGTTCTCGCCCTCAACAGGTACCAAATCGGATGCGATTGATACGGCACAGAAGTCGAGTAGGGGAATAAGCCGGGCAAAAGGAATGCCATTGTTCTTGGCAAATGCCTGCATCAACTTAAAACCAACACCGCAACCGCACAGATGCTTGAAGGGGTAGGTAGAGTCCTCACGCTTGGGGTTTAGAATGGCAACCGCGGGAGGCAGAACCTCGTCGGGGACGTGATGGTCACAGATAATAAAGTCTATGCCATGCTGTTTTGCATAAGCAATTTCATCGACTGCCTTAATGCCGCAGTCAAGCACTATTATTAGTTTTACACCTTTCTCAGCAGCATAGTCTATGCCCTTGATGCTTACTCCGTAGCCTTCTTCATAGCGGCTGGGAATATAGTATTCTATATTGGAATAGAACTGCTGTAGAAACTTATACACCAAAGCTACTGCTGTACATCCGTCCACATCGTAGTCGCCATATACCATGATACGTTCTTTGCGACCCATGGCGTCGTTCAGGCGGTCTACTGCCACATCCATATCGTTCATCAGGAACGGATCAATCAGCTCGTTCAGCATGGGGCGGAAGAACCGCTTGGCAGCACTCTCAGTCTTGATACCGCGCTTGATGAGCAGACTGGCCATGATGGGACTCATGCCAATCTTCTCAGCCAGTTCGTCGGCTGCCAGCTGTTGCTCGTGTGTAGGTGGTTCGTAGTTCCATTTAAATTGCATTTATATTTGTCTTTAACAAATCGAAATGTAGCTCTCATCTTAGTCTACGTAGTCCATTTTGACAACGATGACGCGTATAGTCTGGTCTTTCTTCTTGGTCTGTACTTTGGCGATGTGCCAGTCAGAGGGAAAGAAGATGACAAACTGTCCGCTTTTGACATTGAAGAAGTTGGTTTTCTCCTTCACATAGTTATAACGCATCACATCCTTCTGTTCGTTATACGGTTGCGACACGGTGCTCGATTCATGGTCGAGCAGGGCGAACCCTTCTGTGCCTTTTACCACTACCATAAAGTCAATCTTCTTGCGATGACTTTCAGTGTTGCGTTTCTCGAGCGGACTGTTTTCCGAGTCTTCCACGCTGGCTACCAGTGTGGAACCCGGTATCGGATGCTTGCCTTTCGGAATGGAGAGCAGGTCGGTATCTCTGAGCCAACTGAACAAGGTCTTCCATTGTTCTGTATTCTTTTGATACTGGCGTTGAAACTCATCTATATTCAGTGTTTTGTGGGCTTTAGCCTTTTTGAAGCCATTAGCCCACTCACCTTTCTTCATCCATGTGCGAGCATCATTCTGTGCATTGGCGGAAACAGATAAAAAGGTAAAAAGGTAAAAGAGTAAAGACCATTTTACCACACCAGATAATATACGGTTGTAGCTACACATTATCTTCATCTTTATCGTTTTTTACCTTTTCACTTCTACAGTCCAAGCTTCTTGCGGATGTTGGCAGGGATGGCCTTCTTGTTGATGAGGAAGTCCATGGTGTTGGCTGCAATAAAGGCCTTGGTCATATACCAGATACCCTTGTAGTCGCCAGTCTCACCCCATGAGTTCTTCACCATGTAGTACTCCTTGCCGTTCTGGTCCTTGGCAACACCGAAGATGTGCATGCCGTGGTCGTCGGTCAGTTCCCAGTTGTCGAAACGCTCCTGACGCATCTGCTGTGTAGGAACGATTTCTGGAACGGAGACACCTAATGAGTCGATGATGTCGCGCTTCTTGGTAGTAGTCATCTTCAACCACTTGGCCATATCGCTGCCCTGCAGGTTCTGCGTCGTCTTCTTGGCGTCAATAGCGTAGGCCAGGCCCTTGCGTGTGAAACCATCTTCAGAAACATCGCCACCCCAAGCAACGGTATAACCCTGCTCAATGGCATTGTCGATAATCTGCATCATCTCGTCCATTGGAACGTTGTAGCTCTGCGGGAAACGCCAGTTGTCCTGCACCTCTACGGCAAATGTGGTGTAGAAAGGATGGTGGGTGTAACTGGTGATGCTGACATAGTCGTTGAGGTCAATACCTAACGAAGCCATGAAGCTCTTCGGCGTGTACCGCTTGCCCTCGTAGGTAAAACTCTCTGGGCACTTGCCTAAATATGCATCGAGAATGCCCTGCAGACCAACTTTCCACTGGCTGCTGATTTTCTTGGCATCACTCTTGGCAACAGCAGCCACGTAGGGCTCCAATAGTTTAAAGAACTCGTTGAAGTTGTTCAGAGAGTCGCCATACAGCGAGCCGGGGAAAGGCATCGTTCCTTCGGGAACAATACCATGGGTCTTCATTGTGGCAAGCACGTCCTCTGCGCTGCCACCCTGTGCAAACTGGCAGTCACCATGGAAACGAACCACCTGAATAGCGCGCTCCATGTACGTCTTGTTACATACGAAACTCTCGCAGAGGTCATACGTCTTACCGGTATTCTTGAGGATTTCGGCCTCAAAGAACGACAGGGTAGAGTAGTCCCAACACGTACCTGAACGGTTCTGGTCCTTCACGCTCGTGATAGGAATCTCTTTGATGGTAGTGAACACTGGCTTGTTAGTGTTCTTTTTCTCTGGAGCCTTCTTTTTAGCAGCTCCCGCACTGCCCACTGCAATAATCAGTGCCAATGCGATGGTCATGATTTTCTTCATTACTTTTCTCTTTTTTATTTGAATTATTATTTATTTGTTTCCATGAATGATTCGAGCTCTGCGGGATGATAGGGAATACGCTTCTGTCCCAGGAATCGGCAACCGTCTTTCGTGATGAGAACATCGTCCTCAATACGAATACCGCCAAAGTCCTTATATGTCTCGAGTTTATCGAAGCACAGGAATTCTTCGCAATGCTTCTTGGCTTTCCACTCGTCAATGAGAGCGGGAATAAAGTAAATACCTGGCTCGTCAGTCACGACAAAGCCCTCCTCCAGTTTGCGGCCCATGCGCAGACAGTTGGTACCGAACTGTTCCAGATTGGGGCGTGTCTCGTCGTCGAAACCTACGTAAATCTGTCCCAATCCTTCCATATCGTGAACGTCCATACCCATCATGTGTCCCAGTCCGTGAGGCAGGAACATAGCGTGGGCACCGGCGCGAACAGCCTCATCCGTGTTACCCTTCATGAGACCAAGTTCTTTCAGTCGCTCAGTCATCATACGGCACACGGCAAAGTGAACGTCCATATAGCGAACACTAGGCTTTGCTACGTCCAATACGTAGTCATGGCAGGCTTCTACAATGCTGTAGATTTCCAATTGGCGCTGACTGAACTTACCCGTAACGGGCATCGTGCGGGTGTGGTCGGAGCAGTAGTCGTCCAATTCACATCCAGCGTCACAAAGTGCTAAGCGACCTGCCTCAAGTTTGGCATCAGAGGGGTTGCCGTGCATAATCTCACCATGTTGTGAGAAGATGGTGGCAAAACTGGTACCACCAGCCAGACTTCGGGCAATACCATCCACTTGTCCACCGACGAAACGCTCGGTAACACCAGGTTTGATAAGCTTTTGTGCTGTGGTGTGCATAGCATAACCTACGTCACAAGCACGGTCGATGGCTGCAATTTCCTGTGGCTCTTTCGTAGAGCGCATCTTTACCACCGCTTTAATCAGGTCGAGTGATGCAGCCTCCTTCTGTTTTGAAGGATGAATGCCCAACAGGTCCATGATCTGTATTTTGGTATCGTGGCGATATGGCGGCAGGAAGTGAATTTCAGATGTCTGATGTTTGATGTAAGAAGTAAGATGTGACATCGGGGCCGTCTTGGTAATGCCTACCTCTGAAGCCAGATCGCTGACAGATGGCGTAAAGCCCATCCAAACAATATCCTCTACATCGATATCGTCGCCAAAAAGCCACTCTTCGTCGTTGTCAATATCAATAACACCTACCAGTCCGTCGCGATGTTGTCCAAAGTAATAGAGAAATGCAGAATCCTGTCGCATGGGTGCATACGCGTTGGCAGGATAATTGTATGGAGACTCGTTGTTGCCAAAGAGCACGATGATGCCTTTGTCCACGAGCTTTTTGAGCTCAGCACGACGGCGGATATAGGTGTTTTTATCGAACATAAATCAAAAAAATCTAACTATAGGTTACAAATATTCGGCAAAGTTACACATTTTTTATGTAAATGCGTTATTTTTGCATCAAAATTTATGCTTAATGCACACTAAAAAGTATTAAAATAAAAATAAGTTGGAACATCTCTATGAAGAATGTTTCCAACTTATTGTACTTTTTTTGCAATAGCTATAGTGCTTTTTGATTTCTCCTTACTCTTCGTTGAGTAGGTCGGGACGCAGGCGTCGAGTCCGTTCCATAGCCTGTTCCAATTCCCAGTTGCGTATTTTGGCTTCGTTACCCGATAACAGGATATCGGGCACTTTCCATCCTTTATAGTCAGCAGGACGCGTATAAATCGGTGCGGCTAACAGATCGTCCTGAAAGCAGTCGCTGAGTGCTGACTGCTCGTCGCCGATGACGCCAGGTACAACGCGTACAACGGCATCAGCAATCATAGCAGCCACCAGTTCTCCACCTGTCAAGACAAAATCGCCAATTGATATTTCGCGAGTAATGAGATGGTCGCGTACACGCTGGTCAATACCCTTATAGTGGCCTGCCAGGATGATGAGATTGCCTTTCATCGAGAGCTCGTTGGCCATGTGTTGGTCGAAACGTTCACCGTCGGGCGAAGTGAAGATAATCTCATCGTAGTCACGTTCAGCCTTTAATGCCGTAATGCAACGGTCGATGGGTTCACACTGCATCACCATACCAGCACTGCCGCCATAGGGATAATCGTCCACACGACGCCACTTGTCGAGGGTGTAGTCGCGCAGGTTATGCAGTCGAATCTCTGCCAGTCCCTTTTTCTCGGCACGTGCCAGGATGCTCTCATGGACGAATCCTTCGAGCATCTCTGGTAATACCGTGATAATATCAATTCGCATCTAAATTGTCAATTGTCAATTCTAAATTGTCAATTAATTATCGTATTCCTGCCAAGACTTGATCTTGATGTCGTCCTGCTTGAGGGCTGTGAAGGCCTCGATGAAGGCCTTGGCCAGACGGACGTTGGTCATCAGTGGGATGTTGTGGTCGATGGCACCGCGACGAATGCGATAACCATTGGTCAACTCGCGCTTGGTATGGTTCTTTGGTACATTGACAATCAGCGAGAACTTATGCTGGGCAATCATGTCCATCACATTGTTTTCACCTTCCTCGTCAGGCCAATTGACGGCAGTGGCCTTCACGCCGTTCTCGTTGAAGAACTTGGCAGTACCACCAGTGGCATATACCTCGTAACCCTTCTTGACCAGTTGCTGGGCAGGCTCTAACAAGCTGACCTTACCCTTGGCAGCACCACTTGAGATCAGGATGCTTGAACCAGCTTTTGGCAGACGATAGCCTGTGGCAATCAGTGCGTTAAGCAGAGCTTCGTTCAGGTCGTCGCCCAAGCAGCCCACCTCACCGGTAGAACTCATGTCTACACCCAGTACAGGGTCGGCATTCTGCAAACGAGCAAACGAGAACTGGCTGGCCTTCACACCGATACGGTCAATGTCGAACTCTGAGCTGTCAGGCTTCTGATAAGGAGCATCCAGCATAATCTTCGTAGCGGTCTCAATGAAGTTACGCTTCAGAATCTTTGATACGAAGGGGAATGAACGTGAAGCACGCAGGTTACACTCGATAACCTTCACCTCGCGGTTCTTTGCCAAGAATTGAATATTGAACGGTCCTGAAATGTTCAACTCCTTAGCAATCTTGCGGGCAATCTTCTTAATCTGACGGACGGTAGAGAAGTAGATGTGCTGAGCAGGGAACAGCATGGTGGCGTCACCAGAGTGTACACCGGCATACTCTACGTGCTCGGAGATGGCATACTCAACCACCTCGCCCTTGTCGGCAACAGCGTCAAACTCAATCTCCTTGGTCTCAGTCATGAACTTCGAAATAACTACAGGGAATTCCTTTGACACTTCTGTAGCCATATTCAGGAAGCGATGCAACTCGTCATCGTCGTAGCAGACGTTCATAGCAGCACCTGACAGTACATAAGAAGGACGTACAAGTACAGGATAACCCACCTCTTCAACAAATTCCTTGACATCCTCGAATGAGGTAAGGGCACGCCAACGTGGCTGGTCAATACCCAGTTTATCAAGCATAGCCGAGAACTTGTCGCGATTCTCTGCACGGTCAATATTGACAGGACTTGTACCCAGCACAGGCACACCCTGACGGTGCAGCTTCATGGCCAGATTGTTAGGAATCTGTCCACCCACAGATACGATGACACCCTTAGGCGACTCCAAGTCGATGACGTCAAGAACGCGCTCGAGTGAGAGTTCGTCGAAGTACAGACGGTCACACATGTCATAGTCCGTAGACACCGTTTCGGGGTTGTAGTTGATCATGATGGACTTGTAGCCTAACTTGCGAGCCGTGTTGATGGCATTCACCGAACACCAGTCGAATTCTACGCTTGAACCAATACGGTAAGCACCTGAACCCAAGACTACTACAGACTTTTCGTTGTTGTAATAGTTGATGTCGTGTTGAACCTTATATTGCTCACCTTCTGGATTGCCAAAAGCAGGCGTATGCGTGTAGGTGAAATAGAGGTAGTTTGTCAGTTCGGGATGCTCAGAAGCGACTGTAGGAATACGCTTCACTGATGGCATGATGCCACGCTCCTTGCGATAGCGGCGAACGTCCAAATTCTCTTTCTCCATATTGCCCTGTTGGGGTTTCAGTACGAAACGTGCAATCTGGAAATCTGAGAATCCACAACGCTTCACCTCCAAGAGCAGCTCGTCTGGCAATTCTTCCAGTTTGTTGTATTGCTGCAACTCATGTTTCAGGTCAACGATATGCTTCAGACGCTCCAAGAACCAGACGTCAATCTTCGTCAGTTCCTCAATGCGTTCAATCGTGTAACCCTCCTCCAAAGCCTGTGCGATAGCAAAGATACGCAGGTCGGTGGGGTTGGCCAGCTCTTCGTCAAGGTTCTCGAACTTCGTGTGGTCGTTGCCCACGAAGCCGTGCATTCCCTGACCAATCATACGCAAGCCCTTCTGCATCATCTCTTCGAACGAACGTCCGATAGACATGATTTCGCCTACAGACTTCATGGAAGAACCAATCAGACGGCTTACACCAGCAAACTTGGTAAGGTCCCAACGTGGAATCTTACAAATCATATAGTCGAGGCTTGGCGCTACGTATGCACTTGAGGTGGTACCCATCTCGCCAATCTGGTCGAGTGTGTAGCCCAGTGCAATCTTGGCAGCAACGAAGGCGAGGGGATAACCAGTAGCCTTTGAAGCCAGTGCAGACGAACGCGACAGACGGGCATTGATTTCAATGATACGATAGTCGTTGGTCTCGGCATTGAAGGCAAACTGGATGTTACACTCACCGACGATGTTCAAATGGCGAACGCACTTGATGGTGATGTCCTGCAGCATCTTCACCTGCTCAGGCTTCAGCGAGCAAGTAGGAGCCACGACGATGGATTCGCCCGTGTGGATGCCCAGAGGATCGAAGTTCTCCATGGAAGCCACCGTAAAGCAGTGGTCGTTGGCATCGCGGATGGTCTCAAACTCAATTTCCTTCCATCCTTTCAGCGATTCCTCTACCAGAATCTGAGGTGCAAACGTAAAGGCGCTCTCAGCCAGTTCCTTGAAGGCTTTCTCGTCAGGACAGATACCTGAACCCAAACCGCCCAGCGCGTATGCTGAACGAATCATGATGGGGAATCCGATTTCGTGGGCAGCCTTGAGTGCGTCCTCCATGTTCTCCACAGCGTGGCTAACAGGGGTTTTCAACTCTATCTCGTCCAGTTTCTTAACGAACAAGTCGCGGTCTTCCGTATTCATGATGGCTTCCACTGAAGTACCCAATACTTCGACACCATATTCTTTCAGCACGCCCGTCTGGTAAAGTTCCGTACCGCAGTTCAGGGCAGTCTGTCCGCCAAAGGCCAGCAGAATACCGTCGGGACGCTCCTTCTTGATGATTTCCGTCACGAAGTGCGTCGTTACCGGCTGAAAATATACCTTGTCGGCAATACCTTCAGAGGTCTGAATCGTAGCGATGTTGGGGTTTACTAACACGGAAGAGATACCTTCCTCGCGCAATGCTTTAAGTGCCTGGGAGCCAGAATAGTCAAACTCACCAGCTTGTCCGATTTTCAAGGCGCCTGAACCTAATACCAGCACCTTTTTCAGTTTTTTTGTCATATCGTTTGCTGTGTTTGTTGGATGCATTCTGGGCTGCAAAGGTACGAAGAAATTAGTAAATATGCAAACATCTTCGCATAAAAATTTTATTTGTGTAATTTAAGTGCATGTTTATGTTATTTTCTCGCGCGCGTATACATTTCTAATATATTTATTTGTTATTCTGAATGAAAATGCTTACTTTTGCATCCCAAAAATCAATTATAATATGAAACATTCGATCATTCTCCTGTCTATTCTAACTCTGATGTTTTGTCCTTCTATGATAGCTCAGAACAAAACAGAACAAGTCAAACATATCCGAAAACTATATGCCGAGGCAAAAAAACAGATTGCTGATAATGGCAAGGGTGCTAATCCTAGACGTGATGTTTTATTACAACGCAGAGATACCAATCAAGTCAGCGAAGATTTTATCATCGAAGAAGATTACAACCTGCATATATATTTTACCAAGCAGCGTACGTCACAGGACAGTTTTCACCATCAGCCTTATTTCATGATTTCCAATAGTGGAGCCAATGGACATTCATGCTATCGTGAGATGTTATTCGATACACAAGGACATCTGCTTTTTTCCTTCATGAAGGTTGAAACTCATGCAGGCTTTGTCGTCGAATCACGTTATTATTATGACGCTAAAGGCAATCTTGTTGAACAAAAACACAAAGTTGGTGGTAGCAAAGAATCTTCTGTAGCTAATCATTCGTGGAGCAGTTTTGATACCGATATGGAACAAGCTCAGAAGAATATGAAGGTCTTCCAGATGTTGATGTCATCATATCCGAATGGTAAGATACAATCAGCCTCACAGTCACTTTCTACAAAGGCTGAGCGTATGAAGTTCATTCGTAGTAACTATACCAAAGCTAAACAGCAAGTTGATATACTTGACAAATCTGATTATTCTACTGGTTTGTTTGTTACAATCCATAATCAGGATGATGTTGAAACGCCTCCTATTACTGATGAATTTAAGTTCTATTACGACAAGGTTATGCGTAATGACGAGTTTGACTATCACTGCTACTTTATTTCCGAGCGTCGGAACTGTATGTATTACCAAGACTATTGTGAGTTCCTTGTCCATCCTCAGCATGACGAGTTGCTCTTTTTCTATAGTAATGCCAAGGAGGAAGGTGAACAATATGAAACACGCTACTATTACGATGCTACAGGTCGTTGCATAGAATCGAAATCAAATTCTGATGTTAACAATAGCACAAATTCTCTTGGTAAGGCGCAACAGTTATTTAAAGTGTTTCATTCAATGTTCGAGTTGTTGTCTTTTTGAAGGCCTCCGTTTATTTGTTTTGAATGGGAATTTCAATAATGAATCGACAACCGTCGTGATAGCTGGTATCAAGTATCAGGTCGCCTCCTAAGTTTTGTGCATGGCGCTTGGCTAATGGCAAACCTAATCCAAGTCCTTCGGTCAGGTCGTCGACTTTGGTAAAGAATTTGAAGATAGCGTCACTATCGGCCTCAGTGATTTCCTTTCCAGTGTCCTCTACAACAAAGCGAATGTAGCTGTCAGTACGTATAACGTGTAAAGACACATGTTTTCCATCAGAATACTTTGCTGCATTATAAAGCAATTCGCATAGTGCTCGTAACAGATAGAGACGATTGCAATGAATGCAGAAGTCATCAGAAAGCTCTGTGTGGTAATTGATGTGCAGGTTGGGGTAGTGATTATTGGTCATTTTGAGGGCTTCACGGGCCACGTCATTGCAAGGCACCATGTCGTGTTTCTGACTATTCAGCTCTTCTGTCAGTCCTGTGTCAGAACTGTCAAAGAGCATAGTCAACATACGGTTGAGGTGTTTCGAATTATGGTCCATCATGTCAGTGATGCTCTTCAACTCCTCGTCTGATAGTCTCTCACTGCTTGTATCACTTAGCACTTGTGCAAATCCCATAATGATGTTAAGTGGAGTGCGTATCTGATGACTGACGTTTTGTATGAATGTGGTCTTCTGTTTGTCGGCTTCCTTGGCGATACGTGTGGCTCGTTCCAGTTCCTCGTTACGGAGTTTGGTCTGCTCCGTGGTATAACGCACACTTCCCATATGGAAGTTTAGGTAACGTAACATTGTGGCAAAACTATTTTGCAGACGACCTATGACATCCAGACGCTGACTCTTTGGAATGTGCACCTCCATGTTGCCAGATGCTATGGCTTGTGTTTTGTCGAGCAACTGATTGAGCGGACGGATAGAGACGGTTACAGCTCTGTGGCATAGCAAGAGGATGATGAGCAGGCCAATGACGAGCAATGGTACTACAATATATGTCAGTCGGTAATAGCCTGCCAATACATCACTGTCAGGACAAACGATGGCCAGACTCCATTTGGTTCCTGTCACTGGCTGATAGCATACCAAACATGGTGCCCCATTGACGTTGACGACCATTTGACCTAGTTTCCCACTTGTCATTTCATGGCCCAGCGCAATAATGTCGTATTGCTTTCTTGGGTCAACATTAGTGAAGATGGTTTGTGTAAACAGTCGTGTGGAATCAGGATGGATGAAGTATCGTCCCTCATCGTCAATCATCATAAAGTAAGAGTTGGGGTAGGGCCTCACTTCCGACATGACCTTTGATAGTCGTAGTAATGAGAGGTCGGTTGATATGATGCCCACAATACTACTGTCGGCATTATATAGTGGTTTGCCATATGAGGCTATCATGCCGTCAAGGGCAAGCTCCAGAGAGTCCACTTCATCTGTGTACACCACCCAGCATCCGCTTTCAAGGTCGCGTGGCGTCTTATACCATATCTTTAGGAAGTATTCGTATTCTTCCTCGATAACTGTGGTAATGGTGTCTGTTTCCCTAACGGTGTAGGCAGAGAAATATCTGCCGTATTTCTTGAACATGTTGGGTTCGGCACTGATTGAGCATCCGTCGATATGCGGATTAAGTCTAACAATGCGGTTCGTAAAGTCGAGTATCTGTTCCGGCTGGAATTGCTGTTCTATCATCCAACTGTAGGTATTCGTGGCATTCTCGATGGTCATCAGATTGCGTACAATGTGCTGCATGGTCGTGTTTAGTACGGCCTTGGTGCGGCCTACAGCCTCAGTACGAATAATGTGTCGAGACTGGGTGAACAGTACACCAAGCGACACCACAAAGATGGTTACTGCCATCAAGAGGATGCCTAAACTGAGCTTCGTCGAGAATGACTTTCTTATTCTGTTAAGCATCTTGAACCTCCTTTCTCATGTCTTCGTCCGACATGTTAATCAGGTTTTTCAGTAGTTCGGCAATGGTGGTGCCATTATGCTGGATGTCATCGACAAGCTTGGAAGTGTCTTTCTGCTCCCCTTCCTTATCCGGGTTGCACAATGCTTCCACGTCTTTACTGATAGCTTCCGATGGCTCCAACATCTGGTTAGTCATGTTATGCAGGAATGCCGTCTTTATACGGTCGGCTTTCTGGGCTTGCTTGTATGCTTTGCTTAGCTCCTCGCCATGTTGTTTAAGCTCAGTTGTCAGTTGTTCCAGTTCACCGATATTGGTTGCCAATGATTGTTGCATCAACTTGAAATTGTATTGCAGACGACCTATTTCATCCACGCGTCGGCTATCTGGAATCGGTTCGTCAAGATGGCCTTTTGCTATGTATTGTGCCTGCTTTGTCAACATCAAGAGCGGCTTCAACTGGCTGTGGATGACGAAACCGGTAACAAGGAACGACAATATCAAACTGATGATGACTATGACCCAGATATAAATTGACAGACTGTAGTATTCGCCAAAGATTTCTTCCTCGGTATATATGATACCAACGCTCCATCCTAGATGTTCGGACGAACGGCCTGTCACTGCTATACGTTTAAATGGCTTGTAGAAAACTAATAATTCCTGGCCATCCATGTTAAATGCCTTATAGCCCGTTTCGCCTGACAGCATAGCCTGAGCTGCTTTCCTGGCCGACTCTTCTTTTGTCATCAGGGCCGTTTGGGTCATCAGTTTATTTCGAAGGGGGTGCACGATGTACGTGCCGTCTCTGTCAAGCAGTGCACAATATGAATTATCCAACGGTTTGGAATCACTGATTATATCCGACAGCATGCTCAGCGATACGTCAACACCTATTACACCGATGGGTTTGCCATCCTTGCCGGGAATCGGCAGACTGAAGGTGGTGATGGGTTCCTCGTCAGACTTAATGCCTTTCAGCGGATTCAGCCATATGGCCGTGCCGGTCTGCATGGGCTTGGTAAACCATATCTGCTCCGTGTAGGACGAGTTTGCAAACATCTCGTCAGGTACGATATCAGAATCGGCGTATGCTTTACCGGCGCTGTCGGCATAGTGTACGTATGCCATAAACTGCTTGCAGTCTTTGTAGTAGCCTTCCTTGAAAGCAATGGCACATCCTGCCACGTAAGGATTGGTCTCTACTATCTTGCGAGCATAGGTAAAAATCTTCTCACGACTATCCGTCTCAAGATTCATGCTGAAATAGATGTTACCTGCGCTCTGCTCCACACTAAGCAATATGTTGTCTACGTTAAGTATAACACCCTCCAAGGTTTGCTCAGCCTTTTGTATGGCTTCTTCCTTCACAGCCTTTCGTGCATAATGTAACATCACAATCATCGAAGCTATGAGCAATATCGCCATAGCTGTCACCACCATCAGACCAATTCGTACTGACAAGGTTTTTTTAATGATTGTAGGTAGTCGTAACATATTCGGTAGCAAAGATAGTTAGATTTTATAAAATCTCCAAACAATAGACCATAAAATATTGTTAATAGTTACAATTTAGTTTGTCAAAACAGTCTTTTTTTCGTTCTATCTTGCTCATTTTCGTTTTTTCTTTGTAAATTTGCAGCCATATGAATAAGATAGTACTGATTACAGGAGCGACAAGTGGTATTGGCCTTGGCTGTGCCCGTAAGTTCGCAGAAAATGGCGACCATCTGATTCTGACCGGTCGCAACGAGAAGCGTTTGGAGGAAATTCGTCATGAACTTGAAGCGAAGGGTACGAAAGTTTTAATTCTGCCTTTCGACGTGCGTGATGCCGACAAGGCTAAGGCGTGTATTGACAGTCTGCCTGAAGAATGGCAGCATATTGATGTGCTGGTCAATAACGCTGGGCTGGCACTCGGTTTGGAACCTGAATACGAGGGCGATCTGGACGAATGGGCGACTATGATAGACACCAACATCAAGGGATTGCTGACGATGACACGACTCGTTGTGCCGGGTATGGTTGCACGTAACAGTGGGCATATCATCAATGTTGGCTCTGTTGCCGGCGATGCTGCCTATGCTGGCGGCAATGTCTATTGTGCCACAAAAGCTGCTGTGAAGGCTCTTTCTGACGGATTGCGTATTGACGTTGCCAATACGGCGATACGTGTCACAAATCTGAAGCCAGGTCTTGTTGAGACGAATTTCAGTAACATTCGTTTCCGTGGTGACACCAATCGTGCTTCGAATGTGTATAAGGGCATTACGCCTCTAACTGGTGACGACATTGCCGACGTTGCAGTTTATGCAGCTAATGCCCCTGCGCATGTACAGATTGCAGAAGTCTTGATACTGGCCACACATCAGGCCAGTGGCAGCGTAATCGTAAGAAAGTAGTCATTATGTTGGAAATGGATATTAAGGAACTACTAAATCGTACTGACCGATTTGCAGCAAATGCAGGTTGTCAGATTACGGAAGTTGACGAACAGCATGCCGTTGCAGTGATGACGGTAACGGCCGAGCACCTGAATGGCGGCCATGTGTGCCAAGGCGGGGCGCTGTTCACGCTGGCCGACCTGGCGATAGCTGCACTCATGAACTGCCGGGGGCAGCTGACTTTCGGCATTTCCAACAGCATCATGTTCGTGGCCAGTGCACTTGAGGGCGATGTGCTTCGTGCCGAGGCTGTTCACGTATCCAATCATCACAAGATCCCATCAGTAGAAGTAAACGTGACAAACCAAAACAATGTTCTGATCTGTCACGTTACGGGTTTGGGTTACCGCAAGTCTACTCCTATAAAATGATGTTAGTTACGAAGCGTCAGGACGATAATTGACTTGGCGGGGACTTTGACGGTAAGCACGCCCTTCTTCAGTGTGGCATCCTTGTAATCCTTGGGAGCCACAACATTCGGATTATTGAAGTCATTATAGTCGGCCACATTCTTCGATGTAAGGATGCGGCCGCTAACTTGTTTGGCATTGAAACCGGCAAAGTTGAAGTCGATGTCCTGATCCTTGTCCAAGCTTACGTTGGTAATTGCAAGCACGATGCTGCCGTCCTGCGTTTTGGCTGCCGAGGCAGAGAGTAGGGGACAGGGACGATAGCCTGCATCCTTTGCGCCTTTTTTCTCCTTGAAGTAAGCCTTGCTTACGGATACCACTTCACTTTCGAGGTCTACGGGAAGATAGGTTGCATCCATAAATGGGGTGTACATCTCGAACACGTGATAGGTTGGTGTGAGCACCATGTGACCAGTACCCTCTTGGTCAGTGAGAATCATTGACTGTAGCACGTTGACAATCTGTGCGATATTAGCCATCTTCACACGTTCGGTATATTTGTGGAACACGTTTAGTGACAATGAAGCAACAAAGGCATCACGCAGGGCATTCTGCTGATAGAGGTGTCCGGCAATGGTGCCAGGTTCTTCGTCCCACCAAGTTCCCCATTCGTCGACGAGCAAGCCGACTTTTCCTTTCGGGTCTTTTTCATCCATGATGGCCTTATGCTTCTTGATGACCTCCTCAATCTCCAGACATTTGCCCAGTGCCCAATAATACTGGTCGTTGTTGAACTTGGTGGCAGAGCCTTTCGGACCTTCCCAACCAGAACATGTATAATAATGTAAGGAGACACCTTGCATGCGGTCACCAATCTTGTCCATCAATACTTCTGTCCATTTGTAGTCGTAGTCAGAAGCACCGCTACCGATGCGATAGAGTTTGTTGCCGGTATAGTCACGTAGGTAGGTGTTGAACTTACGGAACTCGTCTGAATAGTATTCTGGAGTCATGTTGCCACCACAGCCCCAAGCTTCGTTGCCAATACCGAAGTACTTGACGTGCCAGGCTTTCTCTCGACCGTTCTGTCGACGCAGACGGGCCATCGGTGTGTCACCGTCACTGGTCATGTACTCCACCCATTGGGCCATTTCCTTTACGGTACCTGATCCAACATTACCGCTGATATAAGGCTCGCAGCCCAGCATCTCGCAGAGGTTCAGGAACTCATGAGTACCAAACGAGTTGTCCTCGATGGTACCACCCCAGTTGTTGTTACGCAATGAAGGACGCTGGTTCTTAGGACCGATACCATCCATCCAGTGGTAGTCATCAGCAAAGCAGCCACCAGGCCAACGCAATACGGGCACCTTCAGCACTTTCAGGGCCTCGAACACATCCTTACGATAGCCGTTGATGTTGGGAATCTTAGAATTCTCACCAACCCATAGACCGCCGTAGATACAGCTTCCCAGGTGTTCAGAGAACTGACCGTAAATCTCTTTGTTAATTTTGGCACCCGCCTTGTCGACGTGAACCGTTGCCTTTACATTGTCGGCAGCTCCTGCACTTGTTGCGAAAGCCAGTGCGATAATCGCAGAAATCATTTGTTTCTTCATAATGAGTACAAAATATTTTATTACAGTAAACTTGCTATTTATTGGCTATTTAAAAAGATATTGCACAAACTCGTGCAGCGACTTGCGCCATACCTGCCACTCGTGGTCGCCAGGGTAGGAGTTGAAGCGCACTTCGACACTCTTGTTGCGCATCTGCTTAACAATATTGCGGGTGTATTCAATTCGCGGATCCTGCTCACCGCAAGTCATGAAGAACACGTCAAAGTTCTTGTTAAATGTATGCGTGTCTGTCAGAATTCCTGGAACCTCTTTCTCCAAATCGAAATTCGATGCGCCACGAATACCGCCGAACATACCCGTAGAAAAGACACCCACGTTGGCAAACACATCGGGGTCGCGCAGACCGATATAGAACGACTGTCCGCCGCCCATCGAGAGTCCGCACATGGCACGCCCCTTGCGGTCTTTCCTCACCTTATAGTTCTTCTCTACGAATGGAATGATATTCTCCAACAGTTCTTTGCGGAAAGTCTGCATGCCCTCCCAGCTGTAGCCTCCGCCAAAACCGCCATTACGAGAACGGACGTTACTGTTAGAGCTCACGATAACCATCGGTCTTGCCTTGCCTTTCGCTATCAGATTGTCCATAATCTGTGCTGTACGTCCCTGTTCCATCCAGCCACGATGATCCTCACCGCCACCATGCTGGATATATACTACAGGAAGGCCGGCTTTGACTGCGTCGTAATTGGCGGGTGTATAAATCATCAATGGACGCCATGCATTTTCCACGTTCGAGAAATAATAAACCGTGCGTACCTGACCATGTGCCACCCGTTGCACTTCAAAGTCTTCCATTCCAGTTTCTGGAATCTCAATGGCACTCGACCAGCGACTGCATCCGAAGAACGACTGACTGGCAGGATCAGCTACCGACACGCCGTCGATAATCAGCGAATAATAGTGGAATCCAGGCACCTGTGGCTTTGTAGTCACAGCCCATGTGCCGTCCTCTGACTTCTGCATGTCGTACTTTGTACCACCAAGATCTATTTGCACCTGCTGTGCCTGTGGTGCATTTACGCGAAACATAACGCTGTTGTTTTTCAATACCCGAGGATATCCATTACGATTGATGTTGGTCACAGGAGAATAAGAACCTTCTGGGAATTGCTCCCCACGAAAACCCTGAGCATTGATTTGAGCACAAACACCTGCCATGATCATGACAGACAGCATTATTTTTGAAAATCTCATCATATTAAAACTTATAATTTCTAAATCGAAGGCCTAAATTACGAATTATTTTGGAATTATTGTTATATTTGCACTAATTTTTAGGATATTTTATCATCAGACACCATAAAAGACGATGAATAAAGAAGCCCCAACTCGCAATTTGCAAGTCGGGGCTCGATTCATTTTTTAATCTTACTAAGTTTAATTACAATAGTCTCTTATGCGACCTCAATGGCCTTGGTAACCTTCTGTTTTGGTTCGGCTTTCGGCATGGTAACGGTGAGTATACCATCTTCTACCTTGGCTGAAATCTGGTCGCGAACCACATCATCAGGCAGTGTGTAGTTCTGCTCGTAGTTCGAATAGCTGAACTCGCGGCGCAGATAATGATGATGTTTGTCCTCATCCTTATGTTCTGTCTTGTTCTCGATGGCGATACTCAAGTTGCCTTCGTCGTTGATACTGACGCGACAATATTCTTTCTTGATGCCCGGAGCTGCAAGTTCCATCGTGTAGGCCTTCTCACTCTCCTTGACATTGACTGCAGGTGCTGTACTGTTGGCACGAGGCATGAAGTCAGTGTTCAGAAAATCGTCAAATACTGTTGGAAACCAACTGTTCTTAAACATTACTGGTAACATAATCAATACCTCCTAATTATACTTTTAGTTTAACTTATGTTTATTCGATTGCCTTAGCCTTATGGCGTCGGCTTTCACGGAACTATAAGCAACTTATATGCCAATTGACAAAATGGCAGTTTTGGTCGGTCAGAATGGCATAGTTTTTAAACCATTATAATGATTCCTGTCAATTCTTTAAACTCTATTAAACTATAACGCTCAATATAAATGAATTTGAACAAAAAAAGAGCACCCGATATGGATGCTCAATTATCATTAGAATCATATAGAATTAATTCAATCCGAATAGAACCTTAAGACCTCCATCGACACCTGAGAAGCCCATGAAAGCTAAGGAGAGCAGACCTGCGGAAAGCATGACGATGGCCATTCCACGCATGCCTTTGGGAATAGTAACCAACTCTAACTGTTCTCGCATGCCAGCAAAGACAGTAAGTGCAAGTCCGAAACCGATAGCTGTTGAGAAGGCATATACGACGCTTTGCAGCAAGTTGAAATCTTTCTGGATGCAGAGGATGGCAACACCAAGCACGGCACAGTTAGTTGTAATCAGTGGCAAGAAAATGCCCAGTGCCTGATAAAGTGCGGGTGATACCTTCTTCAGGATAATCTCAACCATCTGAACCAATGAGGCAATGACCAGAATAAAGGCGATAGTCTGCAGATACTGAAGACCAAAGGCATCGAGCACATACTTTTGTACGAGCCAGGTCACAATAGTGGCCAATGTTAATACGAAAGCTACAGCTGCCGACATACCCAGCGACGTGTCGATCTTCTTGGATACGCCCAAGAAGGGACAGATACCGAGGAACTGCGACAGGATGATATTGTTTACGAATATCGCGCTAATGAAAATCAATATATATTCCATAAATTAAGCTCTTATTTTGTTTACAATAGCAATAAGGAATCCCAGCATGATGAAGGCACCTGGAGGAAGTACAAATAGCAGTATGTTGTAAGTCTCGGGTAACAGAGTCAGTCCAAAAATAGAGCCTGAACCCAGCAGCTCGCGACAGATGCCTAACAGGGTCAATCCGATAGTGAAGCCCAATCCGATACCGATACCATCAAAGAGTGATGCCAGAGGCGAGTTCTTGGAGGCAAATCCCTCAGCACGTCCAAGGATGATACAGTTGACAACAATCAGGGGTATAAACAATCCAAGAGCAGCATCAATGTCGGGCAAGAAAGCCTTGATGACGAGCTGCAGCATGGTAACAAAGGCTGCAATGACCACGATAAATACGGGGATACGTACCTTGTCGGGCGTAACTGACTTTAGACATGAAATCACGATGTTAGTACAGATGAGCACTGCCATCGTAGCCAATCCCATCGACATACCGTTCATAGCAGAGGTGGTAGTGGCCAGTGTAGGACACATACCTAACATCAAGACGAACGTCGGGTTCTCCTTGACGATACCATTCTTAATAATATCTATGTAGTTCATACATTAACCTCCTTTTTTTAGTTTACTTGTTTCGTTGCTCCGCTTTCAGCGTCTGTAGGGGTAACCTTGTAGGCGTTGTAAGCTTGGTTGACAGCCTTTAGGAAGGCGCGAGAGGTGATAGTCGAGGCCGTGATGGCATCCACCTGGCCACCGTCCTTCGAAACGGTAAGAGGCTCCTTCGGGTCTTTGCCAATAATATCGCCCTTTTGACCTTTCTGGAACCATTGGTCAGCCTTGGCACCCAATCCAGGGGTCTCGGCATGTTCAAGTAGGGTATAACCCAGAATCTGACCATCAGGATTAAAACCTACTAACACTTTAAGGTCGCCACCAAAGCCCATCGTGGTACTCTCAACGGCTGCACCAAGATCTTGACCCTGAGTGTCCTGAACCTGATATATAATATATGTGAGTTCTTTACCATCGACATTCTGTTTGACCTCTATGGGGTCAGCAACAACAATATTGTCAGATACCATAACGGTCTTGATGCCTTTGTCAAGTGTCAGTTTCTTCTGTTCGGCAATAGGACCTTCCGTCAGGTGGTTGACGTATGCCAAGATACCACCCATAACGACTGCTACTCCAGTGAGTACCAGCAACATATTTAGTAATGTAGATTCAAGCTTCTTCATAATTCTTACTTTTTTTCATTTTTACATTATTTCATTATTAAGAAGCTGGCACTTCACCGAAACGTGTAGGTTTCACGTACGTATTAATAAGGGGTGTAAAGGCATTCATGATGAGAATGGCGAACGACATACCCTCAGGATAGGCACCCCAGTTACGGATGACAACGGTTAACACACCAATGGAAATACCGTAAATGAGCTGGCCTTTTGGTGTCATCGGGCTCGTTACATAGTCGGTAGCCATGAAGATAGCACCTAACATCAAACCACCAGACAGGATAACTGCGAACGGGTCAGCATATGCCGGATTAGCCATGTGAATCAAACCTGACAGAATGAATACAGTACCAATGATAGATACTGGGATGTGCCACGTGATAATCTTCTTCCACAACATATAGGCTAAACCTATAAGTAGTGCCAAGGCACATATCTCACCCATAGCACCAGCTCCATCAGGATGATTGCCTAAAAAGAGGTCGAGTGACGAGGGTAGTTGCTCAAGAATACTGGCATCGCCATGTTTGATGGCTTCCTGCATAATGGTCAGTGGTGTTGCACCTGTCTCTGCATCCAGGTAAGCCCAGTGTTGTCCGACCTTAGGCCATGTCGTCATTTGTGCAGGGAAGGCCACAAGTAGTGCACAGCGGCCAACCAATGCAGGATTGAATAGGTTATTGCCCAAACCGCCAAACGTCATCTTGGCCACACCGATAGCAAACAGGGCGCCGATGATGATAATCCATATTGGCAGGTTCGACGGCAGATTCATACCCAACAACAGACCTGTTAGGGCTGCTGAACCGTCAAGAATAGTGTTACGCTTATTCTTAAGCATAAACTTGTTAATGGCCCACTCAAAGAATACACAGGCCAAAACGCTCGTCGCACAGACAATGGCCGAGCCAATGCCGAAGTAGTAGAACGATACAAACAGTGCAGGCAGTAAGGCGATAATGACGCCGTACATATTGCGCTCGACAGTATCGGTTCCGTGTGCGTGAGGCGAAAGTGATACAATTAATTTTCCCATTGTATTTTTCTTAATTCTTAATTCTTAAATCTTAATTCTTCTTAGCAGCACGGGCACGGATGATTCCCATTACTGTACTCTTAGCCTGACGAATATTGTCGAGCAGTGGACGATGGGCAGGACACGTAAACTGGCATGAGCCACACTCGATACAACTGACAACCTCTTCCTTCTCGGCACGTTCCCAATTCTTAATGGCAGCAAGTTTTGCCAACAAGTAAGGCTCTAAACCCATTGGACATGCCGAAACACATTTAGCACAGCGGATACAGGGGTTGGGCTCCTTGCGGAAGGCCTCCTCGTCAGAGATAATGGTCACAGAGTTGGTACCCTTACAGATAGGTACTTCAACAGATGTCAAAGCCTTACCCATCATCGGACCACCAGCCAGCAACTTATTGTCACCCTCAGGCATACCGCCACAAGCATCAATCAAATCTTTCATGGGGGTACCCATACGAACGAGGAAGTTACCTGGATTAGCCAACTTTTTACCTGTTACCGTGGTGTAACGCTCAAACAATGGTTTATGCTTCATCACAGCCTCGTAGACAGCAAAGGCAGTACCAACATTTTGCACTATAGCACCTACGTTTACGGGAATTGCAGGAGGTGCAGGCACCTGACGATTGATGACGGCATCGACGAGTTGCTTTTCGCCACCTTGTGGATAACGTTGTTTCAGGGGCACCACTTCTACGCTGTATTCCGAAGTACCGAATGCTTCGGCACACTTGCGTGTAAGCAATTCAATGGCGGGCATCTTGTTGGTCTCAATACCGATATATCCCTTAGTGACTTTTGCCCCCTTCATCAACAGCTCCAAACCCACGAGAATCTCGTCGGCATGCTCCATCATCAGACGGAAATCTGCAGTGATATAGGGTTCGCACTCTACGGCGTTGATAATCACGCACTCTGCCTTGGCAGTTGGTGGCGGACAAAGTTTGATGAAGGTGGGGAAACATGCACCACCCATACCAACAACGCCTGCCGTCTTAATACGTTCGACGATTTCCTCTGGCGTCAGTTCTGGATGATCTTTCACCAGTTCTAACTTGTCTGAGCGGTCGATGGTCTCTTCCCATTCGTCGCCTTCTACATTAATAATAATAACGGGTTTACGGTAACCCGTGGCATCGATGGCGGTATCAATCTTGAATACGGTGCCACTGACGCTACTATAAATGGGAGCCGACACAAAACCGCCAGCCTCAGCAATCATGGTACCAACCTTCACTTTGTCACCTTTGGCGACTACAGGTTTGGCAGGTGCACCAATATGCTGTCCTAAGGGGAATATAGCCTGTTTAGGTAGGGCAGCGACCTGCGTTGCAGCCTCGTGAGTCAGCTTGTTCTCTTCGGGGTGTACACCACCAATACGGAATGTTCTTATGTTCATGCTTGTTCCTCCTTCTCTTCTTTAGGTTCTACAGGTTTAGGTGCCGGGAAGTTGACTGCGTGAATGGCGCCCGTAGGACATACGGCAACACACTTGCGACAAATACGGCACTTATCGTTATCAATGTAACAGACGTTGTTCTCTACCTTGATAGCCTCAAACTTACACTCCTTCTCGCATTTGCCACAGCCGATACAAGCAGCCTTACAAGCTTTCATGGCTACTGGGCCCTTATCTTTGTTGACACAGGAAACGAATACGCGACGTCCTTTTGGCCCTTTCTTGCGGAGTTCGATGATGTTGCGTGGACAAGCCTTTACGCAAGCACCACAAGAGGTACATTTCTCTTCGTCAACCTCTGGCAAACCTGTCTCTGGGTTTATGCTGATGGCATCGAACTGGCATGCAGCAACACAGTCGCCACAACCCAGACAGCCATAGCCGCACGCTGTTTCGCCAGCACCACAAGCGTTCATCGCTGCACAAGTACGCAGACCACTGTACTCTGCAATCTTGGGGCGCAATGCACATGTTCCGTTACAACGCACAACGGCAACTTTCGGCTCACCGTTGGCAATGGCCATCCCCAAGAGGTCAGCCACTTTACCCATCACTTCTTGTCCGCCTACAGGACACATCAGCCCTTCGATGCTACCAGCATCAGCACCTTTGACCAATGCATCAGCCAAACCACCACATCCAGCGAAGCCGCATCCGCCACAGTTTGCACCAGGCAGTTGCTCTGTAACCTGAGCAATACGCGGGTCTTCGTAGACATAGAACTTCTTGGAGCAGACGTATAGTACGAGAGCGGCTATCAGTCCGATGGCGCCCAGTACTAATACTGCAATCAAAATGAAATTCATAAAGTTACTTGTTTATTATGTTTATAATGTTTTTATTCAATGTCGAAAGCAAATATCTCACGATGTTTATGACGAAGCATATATAATATTCCGTAGTAGGGTAGAAGAGAGGCCAATGCACTTAGGCCTGCCGTAGCTTCATCGCCCGTAAACCAGAGCACCAGAGCCAGTACCACAACGAGTAAAACAAAGGGATAGGCAAAACCAAAAAGCAAAGCTTGGGTAGCCATCTGAGACGATGCTGTTACCGTAACGGTATCGCCCACTTTCAGGTTGCCGGCCGTTTTGTACACATCGATTATTTTCTCCTTAGACTCTGCTGCATTGCAATATCCTGCCACCTTACAGGCAGCACAAGCTGAAGTCTGGACGATTCTGACGTGTATACACCTTTCGTCTATGCTTTCAATAATCCCCGAATGACTTATTTTAGTACTCATTAATTTGTAATGTCGACCTTACAATTTGCAAAGGTACAAAAGAATTATTAATTAATAATCATAAATTATAAGTTTTTTCAAAAAAAAATCGCAATCGTTTGCAGGTTTCCATTCTTTTTCTTACTTTTGCATGGTCAAACAATACACAAGAACGATGAAAGTAACAGATCAAACCTTACAGCAATTGGAACGTGCGCTTCGAAAAGTAACGGAGAAATTTCCCGATACGGAAGAGGCATCATTACTTACCGACATTCATATTCGAGTGACACAGGATACTGGTGAGGTAATGGTGTTTGACGACGACGAGCAGGAGTTGACACGTTGTGTTGTAGAGCAATGGATTGACAACAAAGATGACGATTTCTACAACGATGTCGCATCGGCACTTCGTATGGTTATCAACAAACATAAGGAGAGTATTGACGCCATGTCGATACTGAAGCCTTTCTCTTTTGTTCTGGAGGATGATGACAAGGAAACCATAGCCGAACTCTACGTTGTTGACGACGATACGGTTATCATTGACGAGGAGTTGATGGCTGGTCTCGATAAGGACCTTGACGACTTCTTTGCAAAACTGATCAGTGAGTAATCTCTTATCTTACTCTGAGCGGTTCACCTACACGGATTATGTAGTCAGGAGACAAATCGTTCATTTTGTATAGATTCTTTAGTCGAATGCCGTATCTTTGTGAAATACTGTACATTGACTCGCCATTCTTTACGTAATGAATATGCCCTTTGTATTCTTTGGGGGCTTTACGACGCTTTTTCTGTAACCATACGTATTCGCCCTCTTCCAGGACGTCATTTTTGTCGCGTTCGTTAAACTTGGCCAGCTTGCGATATGACACATCAACATCTTCCGCTATACTACGGAAGGTGTCGCCCTTACGAGCCACTACATAGTAGTTGTTGTTAAACTCATGCACTTGGCGTAGAATTCCACCCTGATGGCGTACCTGTTCCAATTGGTATTTGTCAACGTGGTGTTCAGTATCGTAGCGATACAGTTTGTAGAGTTCGATAATCTCTATCAGACGAGAGGCATAAGTCGGACTTGTGGCATAGCCACAGGCCTTCAAACCTTTGGCCCAACCCTTATAGTCAGTTTGCTTTAGACTGAACAAACTGCTATAGCGTTTGCTGCTGGTGAGGAAAACAGAGTGGTCCTGATAACTCTCGTATGCACTATCGTAAGCTCGGAAGCACTCGCCAAGTTCGTCATCGTCATGATACGACTTCCGTCCTGTCCACCCATGACATTTAATGCCAAAATGGTTGTTGGCCTTGCGTGTTAATTCACTACGTCCTGCTCCTGATTCCAAGACACCTTGTGCCAACGTGATGCTGGCAGGAATATGGTACTTCAGCATCTGCTCGATGGCCACATCCTTGTATGTGTCAAAATAATCCTGATAACGCTGATTCCACACAGCTTGTTGCGCAGAAGTTTCTAACGAGGCTAAAAATAGGCCAAAAATAAGAAATATATACCGTCCCATGTATTTTTATCATCAATTATTTTGCAAAAGTAAGGAAAAATAATTAAATTTGCAACAAAAATCTAAAATTATGGAAGAATTGTTGTTGAAATCCACCGTCAAAGTGGCTCAGATGTCAGAACTTACTGATGCAGAGCGTTCACTTGTTGAACAAGCCATTGAAGCTACTAATCGTTCGTATGCTCCATATTCTAATTTTAGTGTCGGCGCTGCTATCCTTCTGAAAAACGGTACAACCATTATGGGTTGCAATCAGGAGAATGCTGCTTTCCCTTCAGGCATTTGTGCAGAGCGAAGCGCAATCTTTGCTGCAGGTGCTCAGTATCCAGACCAGCCCGTAATTATGTTAGCCATAGCTGCACGAAATGAGAAAGGCGAGTTGCAAGAAGAGCCTGTATCGCCTTGTGGTCCTTGTCGTCAGGTTATCATAGAAACGGAGACGCGTTATAAGCAACCTGTACGTATATTGCTATATGGAAAGAAGTACATCTACGTGGTAGATGGCATCCGACAACTGATGCCTCTGTCCTTTACCGAATTCTAAGGAATAAGCCTACTTGTCATCCTTTCCCAAAGCGGAGTTTTCTATTACCTGAAGTCCCTTTTGGGTGCAGAACCCTCTGAGAGGAATTAAAAGCATGTTGGCAAACACCTTTTGTATGGTATAACGACTTAGCAGATGTTGGTTCATCACAAATGTGTTGATGGCATTAAACATTTGTGCAACCAGTTCATAATCTACATTCTCACGGAAATATCCTTCACGAACACCGCGTTGCAAGAAACCCAGAAACTGGTCGTACGCGTGCTCGCGTTCCTTATTTAAATACTCTACTACTTTGGGGTACCTTTGGATATCCTCATAGAATAGTGGATTTACAGAGCCTGTCCTAACGACTCTACGCTGATAGGCCTCCAAGATGATATCCATCACAGATGATGACTCTTGAGTGAAAGCACGCATTGACTTTTTTGCCTCTTGGTCAAAGTGTACAACACCCTGATACAAAAGCTCTTCCTTATCTTCATAGATTTCGTAGAGCGTACGCTTAGAAATACTCAGCATCTGCGCTATGTCATCCATTCTGACTGCCTTGACGCCCCGCTCTGCGAAAGCCTTCATGGCTGCTTCCAAGATTCGCCCTTTCAGCGACTTCTTGTATGCTGTTGTTTCTTTTATTTCTTGCATATGTATTAATTTTCGCTGCAAAGATAGTAAAAAGATTAAAAAAACGATACGTTTTTCATGAGTTTTTATTAATTTTGCGCCTCAAATAGAAAAGAATTTTCATTTAACCCCACTTTGTTATGGTAAAAATATCCAAAGAAGCGGCCCTGGAATATCATGAGTCTGGGCGTCCTGGCAAGATTGAAGTAAAGCCTACGAAGGCTTATCGTACACAAACCGACCTTTCGCTGGCTTATTCGCCAGGTGTTGCTTATCCCTGTCTTGAAATTCAGCAGAATCCTGATGATGCTTACAAATATACCGATAAGGGTAATCTTGTAGCAGTTATCTCTAACGGAACGGCTGTATTGGGACTGGGTGATATTGGTGCCATGAGTGGTAAACCCGTTATGGAAGGTAAGGGTTTGCTTTTCAAAATATATGGTGGTATCGACGTGTTTGATATTGAGGTCGACGAGAAGGACCCTGAAAAATTCTGCGAAGCCGTAGAGCGTATTGCTCCAACCTTCGGTGGTATAAATCTTGAGGACATCAAGGCTCCAGAATGTTTCTATATAGAGGAGCGCCTGAAACGTACACTTAACATTCCCGTGATGCACGACGACCAGCATGGTACTGCTATTATTTCTGCAGCAGGCTTGAAGAATGCCATGGAGGTGATCGGCAAGAATATTTCTGAAGTTAAGATTGTAGTGAACGGTGCCGGTGCTGCTGCTATTTCATGCACCAAACTCTATATGGCTATCGGTGCCAAGAAGGAGAATATAGTGATGCTCGACTCTAAGGGCGTTATCTCTGTCGACCGTCAGGATTTGAACGAACAGAAGCGCTTCTTTGCTACATCTCGTACGGATATCCATACGCTTGCCGAAGCAGTTCAGGGTGCTGATGTCTTTGTAGGTTTGTCGAAGGGCAATGTACTCACTAAGGATATGGTTCGTTCAATGGCTGGTAATCCCGTCATTTTCGCTTTGGCCAATCCTGTGCCCGAGATTTCTTATGAGGACGCTATGGATGCCCGTCCTGACGTGCTGATGTCAACAGGTCGTACGGACTATCCCAACCAGATTAACAACGTGATTGGTTTCCCATACATCTTCCGTGGGGCTCTGGATGTTAATGCTACAGCCATCAACGAGGACATGAAACTGGCTGCTGTCAACGCTATAGCCGATTTGGCTAAGCAGCCTGTACCTGACGTGGTGAACGATGTCTATAAGGTTAACAATTTGACCTTTGGTCGCGACTATTTCATCCCCAAGCCCGTTGATCCACGACTCATTACTGAGGTGTCATCAGCCGTGGCTCGTGCTGCCATCGAGAGTGGGGTAGCCCGCAAAACGATAGAGGATTGGGATGAGTACAAGCGTTCACTGAGTGTATTGCTTGGCCAGGAGACTAAGCTCACACAGAAGCTGTATGCCACAGCTGCTGCCCATCCGCAGCGTGTAGTATTTGCCGAAGCTGTCCACCCAACCATGCTCAAGGCCGCTGTTCAGGCTAAGGCTGAAGGCATCTGCCAGCCAGTCTTGTTGGGTAACGATGAGGTGATTGCTAAGTTGGCTGCCAAGCTCGACCTGAATTTGGAGGGTATCGAGATCGTTAACCTGCGTCATCCCTCTGAGCAGGAGCGTCGTGAGCGTTATGCCCGCATTCTGGCTGAAAAGCGTCAGCGTGACGGTTACACCTTCCAGGAGGCCAACGACAAGATGTTCGAGCGTAACTACTTCGGTATGATGATGGTTGAGACTGGGGAGGCCGATGCCTTTATCACTGGTCTCTATACCAAGTATTCGAACACGGTTAAGGTAGTCAAGGAGGTAATTGGTATCCGTCCTGAGTACAAGCATTTCGGTGCAATGCATATCATCAACTCGCCTAAGGGAACGTTGTATATTGCTGACACCTTGGTCAATGAGAATCCTGATACTGACGTGTTGATTGACATTGCCCGTCTGGCTGCCACCAGCGTACGCTTCTTCAACGAGAAGCCTGTTGTCTCTATGATTAGCCACTCTAACTTCGGTTCCAGCCAGAGTGATGGTGCCTTGAAGGTACGTCGTGCTGTTGAGTACATGCAGAAGCAATATCCTGACCTGCCCATTGATGGTGAGATGCAGTTAGGCTTTGCCTTAGACCGTGAACTGCGTGACGAACAGTATCCCTTTACACGCGTCTTCGGCAAGAACGTCAACACATTGGTGTTCCCCAACCTGACATCAGCCCGCTCCAGCTATAAGATGCTGCAGATGCTCGATGCAGACGTGGAAATCATCGGCCCCATCCAGATGGGATTGAACAAGCCTATCCATTTCATCGATTTCGGTGCCTCCGTTCGCGATGTAGTCAATATTGTAGCTGTGGCCACCATCGATGCTTATGTCGATAAGATTAAGAACCGTATCTCGCAGGTCAGTTCTTTCAGATAAACAAATAAAACATTGGGCTCGCAGAAATGCGGGCCCAATTACTTTTTATTGATTGTTGTTCTTTTTGAAGATATCAAAGTCTTTGTTGTAGGCTGGCGATTGTATTGACAGCAGGTTGAGCACGGAATGGAAAATGTAATGTTGCTCAAGTACTGCAGGTAACTCGCCTTCTGGTGCTTCCTGCTTGGTGGATGTGGGTTTATAGTCTCTGAAATTCTCCGATGTCCATACCAAGAAAGGAATTTCATACTGCACCTTTGGTGCCAGTCGCATAGGCATACCATGCATGAACATCTTGTTCTCGCCAAGTGACTCGCCATGGTCGGAAATAAAGATCATAGCTCTCTTCCAGTCTTCCATAGAGCGCAAGGTGTTGATAAGACCATCCAGCAGGAAATCGGTATAACGTATGGTATTATCGTATGCATTAATCAGTGTGCCGACATTCTTTTCGCCTTCTTCTACGTTCTTGGCTACAGGCTTATACACCTCAAACTCCTTGGGATATTTGTCGGCATAGTTCGGACCGTGACTGGTACTGGTATGCAGGATAATCAGCACCTTGTTCTTCTTGCTTGACTCAATACGCTCACGAAGTCCCCTAAAGAGTATGGCGTCGTATTTTTCATTCTCGTCCGGGTATTGAACGCCCAGTTCATCGTCCGTCAGATATTCGTCAATATGGATAGGCGGCTCTCCCCAGTTGGATGTACGCCACGATACGTCTACACCAGTTCTGAAAGCATAGTTGGGCAACAACTCATTCAGGTCGTCGCTGTCTATAGGTTCAAGAATGGCTTTCGTACCCGCTGTGGTGTAGGTTGCACATGATGTGGCCTGATATACCTTGAGGCCCTCTTGTTTCGACAGCAGTGGATTGGTGTCGCGCTTGTATCCATACAACTGGAAGTTGGCTTTTCGTGCCGACTCTCCGATGACGAGCACCACGACAGCTTTCTCATTGTCGGTAATCTTACCGTCTGGCAGTTTTATCTCCTCAGCATTCTCGTCATGACTAAAGCTGATGATACGACAAGTATTGGCTATATATGACCATGGCTGCAGCAGTCCTCCCAATTCTGTATCGTGCTGGCTGACAAACAGCGTCTGGTTGAAATTCATCAAAGCGACAACAAGGACAATGACCAAAGAACTACCGCAATAGATACCCAGTTTCTTCACTTTGCCAAATACTATTGGTTGGAACAGGCAATACAAGGCTGGCAGTACTCCAAAAACAAAGATGAACAGCCACAACGACCATGTGAAGAATCCGGAAGCCTCTGAGTATCTGGTGTTGAATACGTTCTCGATGGTTGTCGCATCTATCATTACGCTGTACGTGATGATGAAGTAAACAGCTGTAGCATTAATGATTGAAAAAATGGCCAGCAAAATACGACCTACTATTCTTGTTAAAAACATCACAAGATAGGTCATCATGAAGTTGAGTGCCAGCATGATAACCACCAGAGATGCCAGAAGGAAAAACTTTCCACCTACGCTTTCATTGGAATTCTCAGCTACATAATTAAAGAAAGGGATATTGTAGAACAACAAAGTCCCTATGCTGATAATACATGAGAAAGTGAAAAGGGAAATGGGCTTTCGTAATAAATGTAGAATTTTATTTTGTTTCATCCTTTTGTAGTTTCAAGATTTTGTTTTTGCCAAAATAGAACATCAGGCACGGAGTAATAAAACCGATAATGCTTCCAACACATACATCTGACAGCCAATGCTGTGATAGATAGACGCGTGAATAGGCACCCAGTGCAGCCAGTATTAATAGTGCTAAAAGCGACAAATTGAACAGAAGCCATGCCTTGCGGCTATGGGGCTCGTGTTTTTTATAACGGTATGCCAGAATAATGGCACAGCAAGTGCAGAATACGAAGAAAGTAGAGGCATGTCCGGATGGGAAAGAGTTTCCGTGGTGCATATCTACGCCTTGTACCAGTGGCAATACGACGTTTTGACAATTCTCGAATGCGCAAATAGGACGCTCAAAACTGAGTGTATGTTTTAGTATTTGCAGTATGGCACCACCAGACAGCTCGCAAAGGGCAAAGAAGATTGTAATTTCTTTCTTCTTCCAGAATAAAGGAAGCAGTGCCAAGACATATAATGGCCACTCAGCCAGTATCGTGTAATATTTGAAGAAAACGTCCTGAAGTTCTGTGTGACAGGAGTTTAACAATAGATGAAGCTCCATTTTCGGATATACATACTGTAACCCGAATACTAACATTAACAACAGGAAATATGCTATGCAATAGAGTGAAAGAGTCTTCATCATAAACTAATAATTCTCAAATACGGGTGCAAAGGTACGAATAACTGAGTGAAAAAACAAATAAAACATAATTTTTGTTTTTTCTATCTATTCAAAAATTTGCAACAGGCCCAGTCACCATCGGTGGTAATGGTGGCAAGTTGAAGTCCTAAGGAGAGGGCCTTGTCTTCCAGCATCTGGCAGTCAGCTTGGTAGAAGCCGCTGAGGATGAGGGTAGCGCCAGGTGCCATCACGCGGACAAAGTGTTCCATATCCTGCAGGAGGATATTGCGGTTGATGTTGGCCAAAACAACGTCGAACTCAGCGGCAAAACCGCGGAGTAGGGTAGCGTCGCCACAGAGGGCTTCAAGGCGGTCATCTACGCGATTGATGACGGCATTATGGCGGGTGTTGTCGGTGCTCCACTCGTCGATGTCGTAGCCTACGCACGAGGCGGCACCCAACTTGAGTGCGCAAATGCCCAGGATGCCCGTACCACAGCCGCAGTCGAGCACGCGCTTGCCTTCAAGATTCATGCCCAGCAGTTGGCAGCAAATCATGCGGGTGGTCTCGTGGGTACCAGTTCCGAAGGCCATGTGGGCATCGATTTCAATTGAGGGATAAGAGATGAGAGTTGAGAGTTGAGAGGGCAAATGGCGACCGTCGTGAATGAGGAGTCGATGGTTGATGACAAACGGCTCGAAGCCCTCTTGTTCCCATTGTTCGTTCCAGTCCTTATCCTCAGCCTCGCTGATGGTATAACTGATGGTTACGCCTTCGAACGGGAACTGTTCGATTGCCATCTTTAACGCGTCTTCGTCAAACAACTGTTGTTGGGCATAGCCCTTCAAACCTGTTTCCGTTTCTTCAAAAGTCTCCATACCTGCCTCTGCCGTCAGTGCTGCCAGCAGGTCTTGAGCATCCTGAGTACAGGGCTCAATGGTCATATTTACTTCGTAATACTTCATATAAGATGTTAAAAATCGATGCAAAGATACAAAAAATAGGGAAATTCCTACCATGTCTTAGGGTTTTTCCGTACTTTTGCATAATAAAACGTTGTATTTTTGCAGCGTGAACATGTATAACATAAGGATTGAAGCAAAATGAAAAAGTTGATTCTTCTCACAATCGCATCGGCCTTCAGCATTTCTCTGATGGCTCAGGACGATGATATGTACTTCGTTCCCACTAAAGAGAATTTGGCCAAGGAGGCTAAGATGTATGGCATGCCCCAGAATGTATATTACTCGGGCAGCAACCGTTCGGTCGATGATTACAACCGTCGTACCATGTTCAGCTATCCTGCTGACTCAACGAGCAACGACATCATCGATTTCTCTGCCGTGCGTGGCGTCTATCCTGATAGTATAACAGCTTCGGTAGCTGAGAACGATGACTATAAGCTGACACGCCGTATGTCGCGTTTCGACGACTATACGCCCTCAGAGGCCTATTGGGATGGTTATCGTGCAGGCCGCTGGTCGTCGCCTTGGTACAATACGTGGTACAGCTGGTACGATCCCTGGTATTACGATTCGTGGTGGTACTGGAACGATCCGTTCTATTACAGCTCATGGTATTATGGCTGGCGTTATCCCTACTATTACTCTACATGGTATTCGCCCCGTTATTACGGCGGTTATATCTCCTATCGTCCCACCACGACATCAGGACGTCGTATAGTCTATGACAGTGGACGCACCTTTGGACGTAGCAGTAACGACAATCGTACTACGACTGTCAACAACAATCGTTCGTTTGGCCAGCCTTCGCGCAATACCAATACGTCGCCTACCTTCAGTAGTGGCAGCAGCGTTCGTTCGTCTGGTGGCTCATTCAGCGGTGGTGGAGGCGGTGGAGGACGCTCTACTTCTGGTGGACGCTCATTTGGCGGACGCAGATAATACAGTTTGAATATTGATTTTAAGAACACATTTAGATTGTTACAATTATGAAGAAAATAATAGTTTTTGCCGCTATGGCAGCAGTTGCCGTGCAGGCACAGGCACAGGATAACCTCAATCTGGACACCTACATCGGTGCACAGTTGGCAACGGAAGACCTCAACGGAACAGCTCGTTACGTAAGTATGGGTGGTGCGATGGAAGCCCTCGGAGCAGACATCTCAACTATCAGCAGCAACCCTGCCGGCATAGGACTCTTCCGCAAGTCGCAGATTTCGGGTTCGTTCGGAGCTCAGATTCAGCAGGACGGCAAGTCTTTCCAAGACGGCTCAAAGACCACCGCATCGTTCGACCAGTTAGGTTTTGTCTATTCTGGCCGCACAGGTAGTCAGAGTTTCATTAATTTTGCGTTCAACTATCATAAGAATCGTAACTTCAATCATGTACTCTCTGCCGCAGCCAGGGCCCTCAATGGCTCGTCCCAGAACCGTCAGACCTGTATTAAAGGCATTCGTGGCGATCTGGAGATGTATAATGGAATGAGCACTGTGGATTTACTCTATGAAAAGGCAGGGGTGACGAGTGATGGTTATAATATGTATTACATCGAGTCGTCTGACTACCAGTTCGACCGTGCACAAACGGGCTATATTGGTGAGTACGACTTCAACCTCTCAGGCAATATCAACAACCGCCTCTATCTGGGTTTGACGGTTGGTATTAAGAGCGTACATTATAACAGTTATACGGAGTATAGTGAGAATCTGTTGCCAGAGAGCGGTGACCCCAATCTCTCGTTTGTCGGTTTGTCTGACAGCCACAAGATTACGGGTTATGGTTACGAAGTGAAGGCCGGTGCCATCGTACGTCCTTTCGAGGAGTCGCCTTTCCGTCTGGGTGTCAGCATTAGTACGCCAACCTTCTACAAACTGAAGACCGACAATCTGACAGGCATCTATGACAAGAGGGGTGGAATAGTCGACTTGATTGTGAATTCACATAACGATGCTGAGTTCCGCTTCTATACGCCTTGGAAGTTTGGCATCAGCGCAGGTCATACCATCGGCAACAATATGGCTCTTGGCTTGTCATACGAGTATGCTGACTATTCGACGTGCGACATGCGTGCTATCACAGGCTCCGGCTACGATTATAACGGATACTACTACGATGATAGCGATTCAGATCCCATCATGAAGCGTCATACACAGAACACGCTGTGCGGTGTCTCGAACCTGAAAGCCGGTCTGGAGTTCAAGCCAGTTTCCAACTTTGCACTGCGTCTTGGCTACAATTACGTATCGCCTATTTACAAGGAAAGTGGCGTGCGCGATCAGACGCTTAACTCCCCTGGTACTTATATGGCTTCGACAACGGACTATACCAACTGGAAGGCCACCAATAGATTTACTGCCGGCATAGGTTTCACCATGGACAAGGTACGCCTTGATCTGGCCTACCAGTATCAGATGCGTGATGGCGATTTCTATCCCTACATGCGCAATGTCTCGGCCAGTTACTATGAGACTGATGACAACGGACTGGAGACAGGTAACATTGGGACGCTTACCAATAGTTGTGAGCCCGTCAAGGTCAAGGAAAACCGTCACCAATTACTCTGCACACTTACTTACACATTCTAAACAACTTGTAGAATTATGCAAAGTAACATTATCTACTACGTAGCGTTGCTGCTCGTCGTCATCATTGGCTTTGTTGTTGTCAAAAAAGTAGCCTCGTGTATGATTAAGAGCGTCGTCACTATCATACTTGTTGCCGTCGCAGCAGCACTCTACTGGTTCTATCTGAGGTAAATGGATTTTCTAAGGATAACAAAAAAAGTCACCTTGTAGGTGGCTTTTTTATGTTTTTTCTTTGTATTTTGCTCGGTTTGCACTACCTTTGCAGGCAGTTTTATTAATAGAACCATTATGAAGAAGACATTAATTACTAATTTACTGTTGCTGATGGCACTTTCGCAGGCTACTGCGGACAATAAGACAATTGACATCAGCGGTGACAACACGGACAAGACTGCCAAGTCGTACGCTACGGCTCTCACCATTAACGAGGGCGATACCGTCAACGTATTGATGGCACGCTACGCCTACTTTAGCTCGACGATTTCGGGTACTGGTGTGCTGAACCTCTATGCAGGTGGAGAGCGTGGCTATCTGGGCAATTCAGACAAGAAATGGAACGAGTGGGGCGACTACACGGGCGATGTGCACATCTGGCCCTACAAGGAGAATGCACCCTCGGCCAGCTCCTACAATGTGGTGCTGATGCACGGCGGTAAGGCCTTCTCGCCCGAGAACATCGACCTGAGCAAGGTGAACCGCAGTCTGGAGAACAACCGCGTCGTGCTTCACAAGGGCGCCACGCTCTGCACCGAGGCCAACACGGCTGGCTCCGGCTTCCGCATTGGCGAGCTGAACACCGAGGTAGGCTCTACGTTGTCGGGCTACATGAAGAACTCGCGCGCGGCCTACTATATGCTCGGTCTGATGAATACCGACTTCACGCTGGCAGGCAGGATCGCTCCCTCGGGCTATCGCGACGACACCATGCTGGGTATTATTAAAGAAGGTACGGGTACATTAACAATTACCGGCAACGCAAACCATCTGAGCGGGGCATTGCGCATTCTCGACGGACGTGTGATGATCATGAACGACCCGGATGAGCACGACTGGAGTGAACCTTTCCGCGGTGCGCTCGGAGCAAAGCCTAATCCTCAGGACGCCATCGCCTTCGTATTCAGTAAAGGTGTGCTCGGCGGCACTGGTATCATCTGCGGTTCCGTCGACAATTATGGAACCATCGAGCCCGGTGTCAATGGCAGCGGTCTCTTGGCTATAAATGACTTTTGTGGTGAATATGCGAAGACCGCCAATCTTTTCCTGCATCCCGGCTCGGTGCTCCGTATAGGAGTCACCTCCAAAAAGAGTTACAGTAGTCTCCAAGTCCAGGGCGCGGTGAAATATAGCAATACGACTGAGGACTTCATGACGAGCGACAAAAAGCCTGTCATCGATGTGGTGGTGGCTGAGGACGCTGACCTGAAAGTAGGCGACGAGTTTCATGTATTAAGTACCGACAGTGTATCTTCAGGCGATTGTCACTTCGACGTCCGTGCTAATAAATATACGTGGGAGGTCTATTTTGGGGAATATATGGAGAGTAACTATGCCTTCAATATCCGTCTCGTATCGCTCGACGACATGGCCAATAATGACAATCCCGACAATCCTGATAACCAGGAGAGCACCCTCGGTGCCTTCTATGATGACGGCATTGACGACGCGACCGACAAGAAATCGCTGAAATATTATGCCAACCAGAACGGCAAATATATCGGTACGGCCATCTCGCTGTATAAGAACGACCTGACTGATTCCACATTGCCCGAGACGGAGGCTGTTGGCTTCCAGTTTAATATGCTCGTGGCAGAGAACGAGATGAAACCTGAGGCCTTCGGTGGCAAGAACGGCAGTTTCTATTTTGGCACCGCCAACAAACTTGTCAACTTCGCTGTCCGTAAGAAGATGGTGATGCGCGGCCACTGTCTGGTATGGAACCAGCAGTCGCCAGACTGGATATCCTCCGACGGTGGTAAGACCAACGATAAGAACTGGACCCGCGAGGAGGCGCTGAAGATCATGAAGGACCATATCACCAACGTGATGCAGCAGTATAAAGGTAAGGTGCGTGAGTGGGACGTGGTGAACGAGTGCCTCGACGACAATCAGAGTGCCGTGCGTACCAATCCTGAGGCTTATGAGCTGAAAAAGAACTGCGTGTGGCAGCAGGCCATCGGCGACGACTACGTGGACTCGGCCTTTGTCTATGCCCACCAAGCTGATCCCGATGCTATCCTCTATCTGAACGACTACGGCGTAGAGTTCCAGGGCAAGGCTAAGTCTGCCGCTTTCTACAATCTGGCTGTTCGTATGAAGAACGCTGGTATTCCCATCCATGGTGTAGGCTTGCAGTGCCACTTCTCGATTGGCGATGTCGACAGCGTGAAGTTCGATAACACCATCCGTCGCTTTGAGGAAGCCGGTCTGCTGTGTATCATCACCGAGCTTGATATGGGTATTCCTGATACCTCAGAGAAGAACTTGCTGGAGCAGGCTCGCAACTATCGTGTCATTACTGATATCATGCTGAACCACGACAACTGTCCGAGCATGGTTATCTGGGGACTGAAGGATAACAACAGCTGGCGCGAGAGTTCCAGTCCGTTGCTGTTTACTGCACAGTTGGACAAGAAACCTGCTTACTATGCCGTACGTTCAGCTTTGCGTCACCGCTATCTGGTAAAACAGGCTGATGGTATTCGTCCTGCCATCAGCACGAAAACGACGGCTAACGGAATCAGATACAACTTGTCTGGCCAAAAGGTCAATTCCAACTATAAGGGCATAGTCATTGTAGATGGTAAGAAGGTGCTGAATCAATAGTTCAGCATCTTCAAATAACGACATAGAAAAGGAGCACCCGATGTGGATGCTCCTTTTTGTATGGAAGGTGTGTTGGCGGAAAACCGCCAACCACTCTATTCTTAGTCCTCCCAGTTCTCCTGAGACTTGCGGATGTAAGTCTTGTAGCGGAGCTGGGCCATCTTCTGAGCCTCGGCGAAGAGCTCCTCGGCCTCGTTAGGATAAGCCTTCTTAACTGACAGGTAACGAACCTCACCAAGCAGGAAGTCGTGGAAGTTCTCCCAGTTGGGCTCCTTAGAGTCGAGAGAGAATGGGTTCTTGCCTTCCTCAGCCAGAGCTGGGTTGTAGCGCCACAGGTGCCAGTAACCGCACTCAACAGCCTTCTTCTCCTCAGCCTGGCTCTTACCCATACCG
>Ga0265301_10000844_pt1 | contig 41966 bp, 36 predicted proteins | sample AusTroGonzalo_MG_2_FD_193488 | JGI IMG/M metagenome (GOLD analysis project Ga0265301, IMG submission 193488) | Bovine rumen microbial communities from tropical cattle in Woodstock, Queensland, Australia - Gonzalo_04 | ecosystem: Host-associated > Mammals > Digestive system > Stomach > Rumen ...
GTTATTGTCGAGAAGGGCAACATCATTCGCATCGACTTTTATCAATTCTACAACAACGAATGGATTTATCCGAGCTACATCACTTACACCTACGACGACAATAACCACCGCCTCACCCGCACCAACTATAACGACTTCGGCAGCGGCTTTGAATTGCAAGGTGTCTACACCTACAGCTATGAGGGCGACTTGCTCATGGGCTATGAGATGACCCTCGGCGGTATGCTGCTCATGCGTGGAACCTATACCTACGACGCCAACGGTCTATGCACCCAATGCCTCGAAGAATACAACGATGCTTGGGGAGGAGGAGGCTGGGGTAACTCATCGTTGTCCACCTATACCTACGATGAGGCCGGCAACTGCATCAGCGAGTCCTATTCCAACTGGGATAACGGCTGGGTGCTCGGTTCAAGTGTTGAGCGGACTTTTGATACCAAAGGCAACTGCCTGCAACGCGAGAAACGCTCCAACGGCCAAGTCGTTGACCGCGTGAGGTATACCTACGACGAGGATTGTACCATGAATCACGTCCTGATGCCCTATCATCCGGAGCCAGCCTATACTTGGGACCAGTTTGCCAACCGTCCCCTCAGCTTTGCCTGGGAGGCTGCGAACGATGGCGGTCAGCTGATCTACGTCTGTGATTACATCTTTGAATATGGTGCCTTTGAAGGCGTTCCCCAAAACGAAATCCCAGAAATGGATATGCTGGTCGTCTATCCCAATCCTGTCCAAGATGAAATGACCGTCAGCCTCGAAGGATTGAGCTGCTTTGAGATTATCGACATGAATGGTCGGACGGTCCTTCAAGGTCAGGCCGACGGGAAACGGCAAACCATAGATGTGTCCACATTGGCTTCGGGCCTTTATTTGGTGAAAGCCTATAACGGAATGAATTGGAGCATCTGCAAAATACAAGTAAAATAATCCTCATCATGAAAAAAACCTTACTCCTTTTCGTCCTTTGGACTTTTGTCGGTAGCGCGTTTGCCTGCACCAATTTGATAGTCGGAAAGAAAGCCTCCGCTGACGGTAGCGTGATGTGTACCTACAACTGCGACGGATTCGGCTTTGCAGGCTCGTTGTTCTATAGTCCCTCGGGACAACATGCTGAGGGCGAACTCATCGCCATTCACGGATGGGGCCCGTCACATGAAGGACAGTTTGTGAAGCAGGTGCCTTATACCTACAACGTGGTGGGTCTGATGAACGAGCGCCAGGTGACCATCGTGGAGACCACTTTCGATGGGCGACTGATATTGGTCAACAACGAGGGACTGCTCGACTATTTCAGCCTGATGCGATTGGCTTTGCAACGCTCGGCAACCGCCCGCGAGGCCATCAAATGTATGGCTGAGTTGGTGGAGGAATACGGCTACAATAGTAGCGGCGAGACCCTCACCGTCTGCGACCCCAACGAAGCCTGGATTATGGAAATCATCGGCAAAGGACCGGGAAACAAAGGTGCCGTATGGGTGGCGTTGCGCATCCCCGACGACTGCATCTGCGCCCATGCCAACCTGAGCCGCATCCGTCAGTTCCCGCAAGAGAAGAAAGGCTCTTACAAAAGCATCAGCAGCAAGAATTTGAAGCATATCAACCGTCCCGAGGTGGAATGTGTCTATGCTGCCGATGTCGTCAGTTTCGCGAAAGAGTGGGGCTTCTTCAGCGGCAAGGATGAGGACTTCTCCTTCCGCGATGCCTATTGCCCCATCGACTTCGAGAACGTGCGTTACGCCGATGCCCGCGTGTGGAGTTTCTTCCGCCATCATTACAGTCACGAGGAGATGGACAAATATCTGCCCTATATCAACGGCGACTTCGAGCAATGCGACCATCTGCCCCTGTGGATTAAACCCGATCAACCGCTGACGTTGAGAGACTTGCAGAACGATATGCGCGACCACTTTGAAGGTACTGCTCTCGATATGACTGCTGATATGACCGCCGGTCCTTGGGGAATGCCCATCCGTCCGCTCCCCATGCATTTCAAGGACAGCGACAGCATCGCCTATTATCGTGAACGACCCATCGCTACACAGCAAAGCGGCTTCACGATGACCTGCCAGATGCGCTCGTGGTTGCCTGATGATGTGGGCGGCGTCACTTGGTTCAACTGCGACGATGCCAATATGGTGGCTTACGTGCCGCTCTACTGCTGCATCACCCAGGTGCCTGATGCCTTCCGTCCGGAGAACAACCAGCGCAACGAGTTCAGCAACCAGTCGGCCTTCTGGATGAACAACTGGGTGGCCAACATGGTCTATCCGCGCTACTCGATGATGATTGGCGACCTGCGCAAAGCGCAAAACGAGTTGGAGGACTACTACTTTGCCGACCAAGAGGAGGTGCTTGCCTCAATTAAGGACCTAATGCCCGCCGACCGACAGAGTTACCTCAACAAGAAGAGCATCGCCTACGCTGAGAAGATGATGCAGCGTTGGGACCAGTTGGCCAAATACCTCATTGTGAAATACAACGACCAAGTCGTGAAGCGCGTCGATGAGAAAGGACAGTTCATTCGTTGGGGGTATGAAACCCCGGGTTACGACCAACAGTTTATCGATGCCGTCGGTAAGTCCACTGGCGACCGCTATCGACTGAAGGAAGTAATTGAGCGGCGGGAGAGGTAAAGCGGTTGCCTAAAATTGGGTTAGCGAAAAGTTAGAGTTAGGTTAGAGTTAGGTTAGAGTTGGAAATTTGGTTTTTGGTTTCAAGATTTCAAAGAACGGATGCCATTCACGAGGCCTCGTGTGAATGACGCGGCAAAGTGTCTTTCCTGGTATTCAACTCCATGCCCCTACAAGGGTCTTGCTGAAGTCCATAGATTCAAGAATGTCGAGGTAATCTTTCCGTTTTATGGGGCGGGCGCCTAAGCTGGCCAGATGGGAGGTCTCTTGCTGTGCGTCGATAAGGCGGAAACCGTGTTGTTTACAGAACTCAACGAGGCGGACCATTGCCACCTTCGAGGCATCTGTCTCGATGTGGAACATGGATTCGCCACAGAATATCTGCCCTACACTCACTCCATAGAGACCGCCTACAAGACGACCTTCGCGAAAGGTCTCAAAGCTATGGGCCAGTCCCAGCTGATGCAACCGCACGTAAGCCTCTAACATCTCAGGCGTGATCCAAGTGCCGTCCTGATCAGGCCGTTTCACTGTTCCACAGTTTCTCATCACCGCCTCAAAACAGGTGTCAATTCGAACCTCAAAGCGACCCGACTTCACCAAACGACGCAACGTTTTGCTGCATCGGAACTCATCGGGGAAAAGCACCATGCGAGGGTCGAGCGACCACCACATATGGGGCTCACCTTCGCTGTACCAAGGGAAAAGCCCTTGACAATAAGCATTGATGAGACGTTGTGGGGATAGGTCACCTCCGACGGCAACGAGGCCGTCGGGTTCGGCTTCCTCGGGGTCGGGAAAGCCGGGATAGTCGGGGTCTAATTCATAAATCATACGCCAAACAGTTCTGAAAATGCAAAAATACAGAAAATTTGAGGGGAACTCGTCGGCGGTTTTGAATATTTTCCCTATTTTTGTACTCCCAATTTTTGGTAATATTCATCATCTAAACAGCATTCATTATGAAAAAGTACGTTTGCGACGTCTGTGGTTACATCTACGACCCAGAAAAAGGCGATCCCGATAGCGGCATCGCTCCTGGCACTCCGTTTGAGGCCATTCCCGACAGCTGGTCCTGCCCGCTTTGCGGTATCGGCAAGGATAGCTTCTCTGTCATGGAATAAATCAATGAATTTGTAGAGACGATGTTCGCATCGTCTCTACATAGTTTATAACATTATGGACAACAAAGCATTATTCAATATAGGATATGGACTGTACGTCCTGACCACCAACTACGACAACATCGACAACGGCTGTATCGTCAATACGGTGACACAGGTCACCAGCAACCCTTTGCAGGTTTCTGTTACGGTCAACAAAGGCAATTATACCCACGACTTAATCAAGGACTCGTGTGTGTTTAACGTCAATATGCTGACCACAGAGACGCCGTTGAAGGTCTTTGAGCATTTTGGGTTCCAGAGTGGCCGCAAGGTGAACAAATTCGCTGGCTGCGAGTCGGAAAACCGTGCTGTCAACCACGTGTTGTATCTTCCTAAATACACCAATTCCTATCTGGCTTGTCGTGTCAACAAGAGCATAGACCTCGGTACGCATACGATGTTTATCGCCGATGTGCTGGATACGCAAGTGCTCTCTGATAAGCCCTCGGTCACTTACGACTATTACCAGAAGAACATCAAACCTCAGCCACAGGCTGAGAAGCCCAAGGACGGCAAACGCCGCTGGGAATGCAAGGTTTGCGGCTACGTTTATGAGGGAGACTCGCTTCCCGATGATTTCGTGTGTCCGCTTTGCAAGCATGGAGTGGAAGACTTCGAGGAAATTATGTGAAGGGTGGCCGACCAAGAGAAACAAGAACTAAAGGCTCCTGAGCTAGTCAAAGGGCCGACTCAAGAAGACAATATACTAACCAACAACACTATGCAACAGATAAAACTAACCGAAAACATATACTATGTCGGCGTGAATGACCGCCGAACCGACCGTTTTGAAAACCACATGGAACTGCCCAACGGCGTTTCCTATAACTCTTATCTCCTCGTTGACGAGAAGGTCGCCTTGATTGACCCCGTTGAAGCGGGTTTCATTGAGGAATATCTCTTCAAGATTAAGTCTGTTTTAAAAGGCCGTAAGGTGGACTACCTTATTATTAATCACGACGAACCCGACCACAGCAGCTCGATTGCCGCAGTATTGCGGGAATGGCCTGAGGTGCAGGTGGTGGGCAACGCGAAGACCTTCGCTCCCTTGGAGGCTTTCTATGGTCCTGTCACGAATAGGAAAGTGGTGGCCGAAGGTGAGACGCTGAGTCTGGGTACGCATACCTTACAGTTCTTCATGGTGCCGATGGTGCATTGGCCTGAGTCGATGGTGACTTATGAGCAGACCAAGGGTATCGTGTTCAGTAACGATGCCTTTGGTGGCTTCGGAGCCTTGAATGGCGGTATCTTCGACGACCAGGTCAATCTGGCTTTCTATGAAGACGATATGCGCCGCTATTATGCCAATATCGTCGGCAAGATGGCGATGCAGGCTTTGAAGGCTATTGAGAAACTTGGCGGACTGACGATTAACATGATAGCCCCTTCGCACGGATTAGTGTGGCGCTCCAACCCCGCTTGGGTCATTGGAAAATACACCCAATGGAGCAAACACGAAGGCGAAGAGGGTGTGGTCATTGTATACGGTTCGATGCACGGCAACACGGGCGTGATGGCCGACATTGTGGCTCGTGGTGCAGCTGAAGCTGGTATCAAGGAGGTGAAGGTTTATGATGTGGCCAAAACTGAGGTCTCGTTTATCCTGAGTGATATTTGGAAGTATAAAGGTGTGATTATCGGCGCTTGCGCCCACTATGCCAATATGTTCCCCAATATGAACCTGCTGACTCATGAGCTCAACGAGTTCAAGCCCAAGAACAAGTGTTACGGAATCTTTGGCGGTATGAGTTGGAGTGGGGGCGGTGTGAAGACCCTCGCCAAATATGCAGAGGAAGGCCAATGGAACCTCGTGGCTGAGAACGTTGAAGTGAAAGGTGCAGCTATCCGCGAGGAGGATTGGGATAAACTGTACAATTTAGGAAAGGCTGTGGCTGAAGCAGTAAAGGGATAAGCCCGATTACGCTTTATCCGATGGACTGCAAGTCGGACAGTTTCTTATATACACCACCCAAGGCTATCAAATCATCGTGCGTACCCCGCTCGATGATTTGGCCTTTTTGGAGGACGATGATTTCGTCGGCATATTGGATGGTCGACAGCCGGTGGGCGATGACGATGGAGGTACGCTGGCTCATTACCTTTGAGAGGGCATCTTGAACTAATCGCTCGCTTTCGGTATCTAACGAGGAAGTCGCCTCGTCCAAGATGAGGATAGGCGGGTTCTTCAGTACAGCACGGGCGATACTCAGTCTTTGCCGCTGACCGCCGCTAAGGTTCATTCCTCGGTCGCCGATAACCGTATCATATCCGTGTTCCAACTCCATGATGAATTCGTGGGCATTGGCTATCTTGGCTGCCTCGATGACCTTCTCCTTCGAGACGTTCTCCATACCGAAGGCGATGTTGTTGAACACCGTATCGTTGAAGAGGATGGTCTCTTGCGATACCACACCCATCAGGCCACGTAAGTCACTAATCTTATAATCGCGGATATCGCGTCCGTCGATGCAGACGCAGCCGCTGCTGGATTCATAGAAACGCGGCAGGAGGTCGGCCATTGTCGACTTACCGCCACCGCTCTCACCTACAAGAGCTACAAACTTGCCTTTGGGAATCTTCAGATTGATGCCTTTCAAGACTTCGTCCTTGCCATAGCTGAAATGCACATCCTTGTATTCGATGCTTTCGTTGAAATCTTTAATCTCCAAAGCATTTTCCTTCTCCGTAATCACCTCTTCTGCATCTAAAATCTCGAAAATGCGTTCTGCAGAGGCAATGCCCTTCTGCACGTTGTAGTAACCTTGAGAGAACGACTTGGCGGGAGAGATGATTTGCGAGAAAACAACGATATAGCTGATGAAGTCGCCTGCGTTGATGTTGCTGCCGCCCCCAAGAATCAACTTGCCTCCGAACCAGAGCACGAGAATCACCACCGCTGACGAGAGAAACTCACTCATCGGCGAGCTCATGTCGCGCTTGCGGTGAATGCCGCGCAGCACTTTGGTGTAGTCGGCGTTTTGTTCCTCAAACTTGTCCTCTGAATAGCGAATGGCATTGAAAGCCTTGATGATACGCAGTCCGGAGATGGTTTCTTCCACCGTCGAAATGATGCTTGCCAGCTTGGTTTGCCCCTCCTTCGACTCTTTCTTCAACATCTTGCCGACTTTGCCGATGAGCAGCCCCGCAATGGGTAACACAACAATTACGAACAGCGTCAGTTTGGGACTGAGGGTAATCATAAAGATGAAGTAAAAGAGTATGGTCAGCGGATCTTTGATGAGCATTTCCAAATAGTTGAGGATGGAAACCTCAACTTCCTGAACGTCAGTGGTGATGCGGGCTATGGTGTCGCCTTTCTGCCGACTATGGTAGAAGGAGAGGGGCAGAATGAGAATTTTGTAGTAGACATCGCGCCTTAGGTCGTGAACGGCACCTACACGCACATTGGCCATAAAGAAACAGGCGAAGAAACGTCCCAGATTGCGGAAGAAGAAGGCTACCAGCAGCAACAGACACATGAAAATAAGCGCATGGTACTTGCCTCCGCTGGCAATAAGGCTACTCATCAAATAGTTGAGATAGCCCATCAGATAATCGGAAGTGAAAGAAAACTCAGGCTTGGCTACAGCCTCCACCGCGCCTTCCTTGAAAAGCAGGGTGAGGAACGGACCCACCAAAGCGAAAGAGAACAGCGAGAAGAAGATGGTCAGTAGGTTGAAGACCAGATTCATCACGATGCTGGCCCAGTACGGCTTGACGTAGTTGAGGACGCGGGAGAAGGTCGTTTGCTTGGCCATAGGTGTTTGTGGTTGCTGTAAGGCAAACGCAGTTTTTGTTTAATAATTGTATCCCGTGTAATTCTCAGGAGTAATAGCCATCAGTTCCATCTTGATTTCTTTGCTCACAGGCAAGCTCTTGATAAACTCGTCAATGGCCGATTTGTCAATATGTTTGTTGGTGCGGGTGAGACCTTTCAGTAGCTCGTAGGCTCCTTCAATCTGTTCGCGGCGCAGGATAGTCTGGATGGCTTCAGCTACTACGGCGTAGTTCTGGTGCAAATCTTGACGGATCTTGTCCTCGTTGAGCAGGAGTTTGTCCAATCCCTTCATCAGCGACTTGATGGCGATAAGGGTGTGTGCCAGCGGCACGCCGATGTTGCGGGTGACTGTTGAATCAGTTAAGTCGCGCTGGAGGCGGCTGATGGGCAGCTTGGTACTCAGGAAGGTAAGTACAGCATTGGCCATTCCAAGGTTACCCTCTGCATTCTCGAAGTCGATGGGGTTGACCTTGTGGGGCATCGCCGACGAGCCGACTTCTCCAGCTTTAATCTTCTGCTTGAAGTATTCCATCGAGACATAGAGCCAGATGTCGCGCGAGAGGTCAATCAGGATGGTATTGATGCGGCGTAGGGCGTCGAAGTAGGCGGCCATGTAGTCGTAATGCTCAATCTGCGTCGTGGTTTGTTGACGTTTGAGCTTCAGGCTCTTCTCGACGAACTTCTTCGCGAAAGCGGGCCAGTCAATGTCGGGATAGGCCACCTTGTGGGCGTTCATGTTACCTGTGGCACCACCGAATTTGGCTGTGAAGGGCACGTTGTTGAGCATCTGAAGTTGGTCTCTCAGGCGTTCCACAAAGACGTAAATCTCTTTGCCCAAGTGGGTGGGGCTGGCGGGCTGACCATGGGTCTTTGCCAACATTGGGATGTCTTTCCACTCTTTGGCCATATCTTTCAGTTTGTCGATGAGGTCTTCCAAAGCGGGCTTGACGAGCAGCTTGTGCGCCTCCATCATCGAGAGCGGCACAGCGGTGTTGTTGATGTCCTGGGAAGTGAGGCCGAAATGCAGGAACTCCTTGAACTCGGTCAGGCCGAGTTCGTCGAAGCGGCGTTTCAGGAAGTATTCCACGGCCTTCACGTCGTGGTTAGTCTCTTTCTCGATTTCCTTGATTTCTTGGGCATCTTCGAGTTGGAACTCCTCATAGATGGCACGAAGGTCATCGTAGTCGCCATCGAAGGCTTCGAGTTGGGGTAGGGGTAGTTCGCATAAGGCGATGTAATACTCCACTTCAACCATCACGCGGTAGCGGATGAGGGCAAATTCAGAGAAAAAGTCGTCCAACTCAGCGGTCTTGGAACGGTAGCGCCCATCAATGGGCGATATTGCTGTTAAGGGATTGAGGTTCATCGTTTAGGTATTAATTGAAAAGTTTCGCAAAGATAGTGCTTTTTGCAATAACTATCTTTTGTGTGAAATAATTTGCATCCAAAAATCAGTTTCCCCTATTCTTGAATAGCCTTTACTGATTTGGAATTCACCACATCCAAAATTGAATCTTTGGCGGAGCCTATGTAAATGTCTCCATTGAAATGATGTACATCAGTGTAAACAGAATCATTCTTGCTGTGCTGAACCACTATGGCATCGGCATTCTTGTAAACAAACAGTTTTGGGTCGTCGAAAGGATAGAAATAGTCCAGAAAACATACTTTGGTTTGCAGAAGACCTTGCTTTTGGTACAATGAGACCGCAAAAAATGGAGTATCGAAATAGCTGCGCATCATATAGTTTTTGTCATTGTCGCAAGCATAACGATCCACAAACAATTGCCCATAATATGAACCAAATGCGGCAACAAAGAACATCCAAAACAGGGTCAATACCCCATACAAACACCAAACTATAATCCTTCCCGCTATATTCCATTGGCGAGTAAGAGCAGCCAACCAAAAGGCTGCGCTAACAGAAGTGAGTATGGCGGAAAGAACCAGCAACCATCCGTCGATTGGATAAGATAAAAATGCTTCTTTGGGTATTGATAATCGAATAATCAGGAACATCATCCATAACAGGATGCTGACAATGGTCAGGATAATAGCTGTTTTTTTCATGGCTAGATGTTTATTCGCGGCGAAGATAGTAAATTGTGCTTAATCTTTGGTCTATATTTTAGGGAGCATTATAGTTGCATTAGTACCAATCATAAATGAAAATAAATGTAGGAACTGTCATTTTGTCTCTCTGCGATTGATGGATGAATGTATGTATCAAATGGAAATATATATCTAACAACAGGATATAATGATTCTACATGACTATAATCGTCATTGGAATCTATGATACATTTAATGTTGGACATATTTACCTTCCACATATCTGCGTTATCAAATCTCAAAACAATACTTGTTGGGGAAAGAAAATCAATAGTTAATCCTCCAGCATGACCAGATTTTGCTTTAATGTAATCAGTTTTTGGCGGCAAGATGCTATTATACTTATAAGGAATAAAATAACAACCATTAAAACTTCCTTTTACTGTAACACAAATGTTGTTTTCTGTTTGAAAGTGCTCAGGCTTCATAATAAAAAACAGAAAAATAGTAGATGACAGGAATAATAATACGAAAAACCAAAGATAACGTTTCATTTTAAGTAAGTGTTCAAAATTAAACTGCATATTGAATTGACACGAGACACGGGACTACGGGACACGGGACTAAGTTCATGTCTCGCGTCCCGCATCTTGAAGTCTCGAATCTTTTATGTAAACTAAATTTGCTCATCTACTTATTATAAATTTATTATAAATATCACTTCTTTTCATGGTCGAATGTATATTGCTGCGAAGATTTAATATTTAAAACTACTCTATTCTATTCGGTATTCAATAATTATGTTATCCCCTGTAATCTTTGGGCCAGGATGGTATTTAAGATTGATTTTGTGTTCGTACCATTCGTTCTCGTAAAGATAATCTATGGTATCTTTAAGTGTAATGGTGTTGTAACGAGCTGCGCCATTTTCAATCTCGAATGTACATTCTCCATCTACTACACCCATTATGTGAATTGATACACTTAATGGCCAAGTCGTTGTGTCGGATGCACACAATAAAATGTCATATGGCAGTGAAACATCTTTTATCACATATCTATCCGTATTGTGATTAAAGGTACACGAACTCATGATGGCGACAAATAAGGCGATAATATATGCCAGTTTCTTATTCATGTTTTTATAAATCAATCATTTCCGATGTTTACAATACTTGTTTGAAGGAAAAGAAAAACCAGAGGGCAATCCATTTAATCCTAATGACCATCTGGGTGTGACATCGAAAGATTTTGTTTTATTGCTTCTCTTCATAGTAGGGAAATAGAAGCCGTTGTCTATCCAGCACTGTTCATTTTTCTCCTTATCGATAGGTATCAATTTGTTACCTTTCATGAGTAGAGGAAACCTGTCCAAACAACAACCATCTACCAGATTGTCTATTAGAATGTGAGTATCTTCGCCATAGACCCATATAAAGCGGTCATACATTACATAATTACGGAAAACAATAAGATCTCCGTTTTTAAAACCGTCCAAATCGGAAAAGCGAATAAATTTTCCATACAAATAGCACCCGCCCTCGTAAACTAATTGATAGTCATCTCCGTATGATTTTTTTAAATAGTTTATAAACCGTTGGCTATCCTCCAAAAAATCATCAGAATAGTTTTCGGCAGCCTTAAACCTAAACCTTTCCCTAGTGGAAATATAGAGAGTGTCTCCTGATTTTACGAGTGAGCAAGTGTCTGTCAATTTCCCTCCCTGGGAATTGGTTATATTAGGACTGATAATAAAGCAAATGGTACATGTAGAGTCGTTCAGCATTTCCAAACGGCCAAAGTTTCCCTTTCCAAAGTAGGTTTGCGCCTCACAGAAACCACAAAGAAGGCAAAAAGCGAGTGCTATTATATGTGACAAATGGCGGTTGAATGGATTCATGCTTTATGTTCATTTCATTTGCTCGGCCTGCTTTTTCGGCTCTCGTCGGGTGTCCCAGAAGGCAACGATGCGGATGGTCTCGCCTTCAATACGATAGACTATTTTGTTCAGGCGGTTCACAACGATGCTTCTATACTCCAAAGGGTGATCAGCCAAATACGGTTCAGTTATACCCAAATAAGGCTGGTTGCTGAGCAGTTGTCCCGTTTGATACACTTCTTGCATGAAAGCATCCTTTGTTTGTTTTCCATACATTTTAAGGATGTATCTGCCAGTGGCTTTCCACTGCTTTTTGGCCAACGGAGTCCACTTCACTTTCATACGGCTTCGGCATAGGCAAGCTCATGTTCTTCTTGCTCAAGCTCTTCTTGTAGCTCATGGAAAACATCTTCGTGATCTTGGCATAATCCAGCTGCGATTTGCCTTTCGCTTTCGTCGATCATGGCATTGATTTCCTCCATGGTATAAGGCTTCAAGCTCTCTTCTTCGGCATCAGCGTGTGCCATCAAATGCGTTGCCATCCAGCGCATATTGTCAGGGGTGAGGGTGCTGTAGAGATAATCCAACAGGCCTTCCAAAGTTGCTTCGCTCATGGTTTGTCTGTTTTTATGTTTGCGAGGCAAAGATACAACTTTTTCGCCAAAAGGCAATGAAAAAATGCGCCAAGCAATTTGACGCATTTTTCCGTTTCGGTTTGAAAAAACTGCTTTTGCCTTAAGCGAAAATCAAAAGCAAAATGATGGTAAGAAGCAACAGAAAGATGAAACTCACACCATGTAAGCCTTCGCGGTTCTCTGTTTTCGGGAACAATTTGGTGCGGTAGGCGAGGAGTCTTGTGATGAAATAAAACACGGTTACAAAAGCAGCCATAATCAAAATCGTCAGAAGACAAGCCTTCCATTGGAAAGGTTCTTTCACTGCGAGAGAGGTGATAAGCCCTGCAGTGAATACAGAGGCAGCAAAGGCGGCCATGGCAACGAAAAACTTCGCGATGGCTCCTTTTTCATTACTGAAGATATGAGCATTTTTCATTTTTCTCATGCTTTAAGCGTTTTCAAGTTTGTCGTTTGAGCCCAAGACATTGATAATCTTGTGCACGTAGAGCTTCTTCATGTTGTCGCGGGCGGGACCGAGGTACTTGCGCGGGTCGAACTCGGCGGGCTTCTCAGCGAAGGTCTTGCGGATGGCTGCGGTCATGGCCAGACGGCTGTCGCTGTCGATGTTGATCTTGCAGACGGCGCTCTTGGCGGCCTTGCGCAGTTGCTCTTCGGGGATACCCACAGCGGCCTTCAGCGCACCACCATATTTATTAATGGTGTCCACCTCTTCCTGCGGTACCGATGAGGAACCGTGCAGCACGATGGGGAAGCCGGGCAGTTTCTTCTCGATGGCTTCGAGCACGTCGAAAGCCAACGGAGGAGGAACAAGGCGACCTGTGGCGGGGTCAACGGTGCATTGCTCGGGGGTGAACTTGTAGGCGCCGTGCGAGGTGCCGATGCTGATGGCCAGGCTATCTACGCCAGTCTTGGTAACAAAGTCGATAACCTCTTCGGGCTTGGTGTAGTGGCTCTCTTCGGCGGCCACTTCGTCTTCCACACCAGCCAACACGCCGAGTTCACCTTCAACGGTCACATCGAACTGATGGGCATAGTCGACGACTTTTTTCGTGAGAGCCACATTCTCGTCATAGGGGAGGGCAGAGCCGTCAATCATCACGGACGAGAAGCCCATGTCGATGCAGCTCTTGCAAGTCTCGAAGCTGTCGCCGTGGTCGAGGTGGAGAACGATTTCAGGATGGGCACAGCCGAGCTCCTTAGCGTATTCCACAGCGCCTTGGGCCATGTAACGCAGCAGCGTCTGGTTGGCGTAGTTGCGTGCACCTTTCGACACTTGTAGGATGACGGGTGACTTGGTCTCGACAGCAGCCATAATGATGGCCTGCATCTGTTCCATATTGTTGAAATTGAATGCGGGAATGGCATAACCGCCGTCCACCGCTTTTGCGAACATTTTACGGGTGTTCACGAGCCCTAATTCTTTGTAGCTTACCATGTATATTCGGTTTTTTTAGAGTTTAGTTCAAAAAAGGATTATCATTAATAATAAGGTGTGTTAGACGAACATGGAGTCGATGAGCTGTTGGTAGCGTTTCTGGATCACAGCGCGTTTCACTTTAAGTGTTGGTGTGAGGATACCGTTGCCAACAGTCCAGTCGTCGGTCACAAGTTCATATTTCTTGATTTGTTCGTAGGCACCGAAGAACTTGTTGTATTTCTGTACCTCTGTGGAGATGGCGTTGCGCACTTCCTGCATTTCGAGGCAATCTTTGATGTTCTCTACTTTCAGCCCTTGCTTCTGGCACCAATCCTTCAGGTAGGCAAGGTCGGGATGGATGATGGCGGCAGCGAACTTCTGGCCTTCTCCAAAGACCACCACATTTTCAAAGAAGTCAGACTCGCAGAATTTCTCTTCAATAATCTGGGGATTGATGTATTTGCCCATCGAGGTCTTGAAAAGGTTCTTCAGGCGGCCTGTGATGTACAAACGTCCACCTTCGTCGATGTGACCGAGGTCGCCGGTGTGGAGCCAGCCGTCTTCATCGATGGTTTCCTTAGTGAGTTCGGGACTCTTGTAATAGCCCAACATCACGTTGTAACCGCGACAGATGATTTCACCGTTATCCGCGATTTTCACTTCCGTTCCGGGTATGGGTCTGCCTACGGTACCTACCTCGCGTCCGCCTTTCGACCTGTCGCTGACGGCGATAACGGGTGAGGCTTCCGTCATTCCATAGCCTTCGAACACGGGCATCTTGATGGCGGAGAAGAAACCTGACACTTTTTTGGAGATGCTGGCGGCACCCGAAACGATGATGTCGAAGTTTTCAGCACCCAAACCGCTACGAATCTTGGAATACACCAGTTTGTCAGCGATACTGAGTTTCAAGTTATAGAACCACGAACGGTCATCCGGCTCAATCTTGTAGCTTTCGGTGAGGCGTACAGCCCATTGGAAGATGGTGCGCTCAATGCCTTTTTTCTTGTTGCCTTGCTGTACAATCTTTTCGTACATCTTTTCCAACAAGCGCGGTACGGCGGTCATCATGGTAGGATGAATCTCCTTCATGTCCGACCCGATGGTGGCCAGACTCTCAGCGTAATAGACTGACATTCCGAGGTATTGGTACAGATAGACCAACAAGCGCTCGTAGGCATGGCAAATAGGAAGGAAACTGAAGGCTCTCTTTGAATCGGGACTTGGGGTTTGCTTGATGTTGTTCAACTCGCCGATGATGTTGTTGTGCGAGAGCATGACACCCTTGGGAACGCCTGTGGTGCCTGAAGTGTATACAATGGTGGCGCATTGGTCGGGATTCACGGCGGCTTTCCTCTGTTCCAGTTCCTCCTCGTGAGGATGGCTCTCGCCCAGTTCGACGAGTTGCTGGAAGTAGGGGTGAGTCTTGCGGTCGACCATTGTGTAGAGGTGTTTCAAGTTGGGTGCCTCGCTCATGATGGATTCCACCTTATTTAATACCGCTTGGCTCTCCAAGATGACGAATTTAGCCTCGCTATTGTTGAGGATGAAAAGATAGTCTTCTTTGCTGATGGAGGGATAAATGGGTACTAAAACAGCTCCCACCTGTTGGGCGGCCATATCGATCATGTTCCACTCGGGACGGTTTTCGCTGATGATAGCCACCTTGTCGTCGGGCTGGATGCCGAGTTCAATAAAGGCGTAGCTGATTAAGCGTGTGAGGTCTTGGTATTGCTTCGGACTGTATTTAATCCATTTGCCGTTTTCTTTGCGGGCCAATGCGACGTCTTGGTCGGGCCAATTCTCCGTATAGGTGTCGAGAATATCAAAGAGTCTTGTTACTTCTTTAGCCATATAGTTGATTTTGCAATTCCTTGCAAAGGAACAAAATAATTTGATACGTTTTGTTGTTTGGTGATGAAAAGTTTGCTTTTAGAGATGAAAACGGGACTTTTTTAGGCTTACTTTCTTGCTGATGCAACCTTTTTCGGTGTTGATTATGAGGATGAACAAACCCGCTGCGTAATGCTGGAGGTCGATGGAAAGGGTCTCGCCCGGTGTAACATTCCTGTAGGTTTGGTTTATCACCCGTTCGCCCAAGGGACTGAACAACTCGATGCTGACCTGTCCTTGAAGGGCCTCATTAGCAACGAGGTTGATTCTTCCGTCGGTGGGGTTGGGGTAGAGGTCGAAATCAAGGTTGTTCCATTCGACAGTCGCGTGGCCGCTGAAAGTGACGGTTACGGTTTGCTCCAAACGGAAACGGTTCTGCTTGGTGGCTGTGATGGTGAATTGCTCGCCAACAGCCATCTGGGGTAGAAGTACGGTTTGGGGCTGCCCTGTGGCAGGAAACACTTGTATGATTTCATTGTCTTTCGAGAAGCACGCCGTTGCACCTTGTTCAGCGGTAAAACGGTAATACCATTGGGCATTGGGATGTTGGAGCGGGGCTTCGAGAGTCAAAGGTTGAGGTGTTTCGGTGTAGAGGTTCAGATAGGCTTCGCCCAAGTAGTGGAACACATTATGAGTCGTGGTGATTTTGATGGGCCACCAGTCGGGCAGGAAGGCGTGTTGGTTGAGAAACAGCTTACTGGCAACGAGACCATAAACGGGTCTGACGAAATCGGGGGTGGTGTGGCTGCCCAAAGAAGGCATGAAATCAGGCCAGATGTAGTCGATGAAACCCCAAGTGAGGATGTCGTTGTAATGCGAGTGAGTGACGGTTACTGCTCCAATGCCGCCTACGGCTCCCACGCTATTCCGGCAAAAGGTGTTGAGGATAGAGGGCTCTCTAAAATGCGGAGACCAGCCACTATTATAATAGGTGTCGGTGAATTTGGCTGTGTGGCAGCCAATGGAGATGATGAAAGTGGGTTCGGTATGGTTGAGGTTGGCAATTTCATAATAATGGAATTCAGGGCAGCACCACCAGTCGACTGCACTATGGTCGCGATATAAAGTCAGGAATGAGCCGCTGTTGAGCGCTTCTGTGAAGTAAGAATTGTCTTTCATGCTGCGCCAGTCGTTGAGGGCATTGGGGTAACGGGGGAAGTAGTTCTGCCCGTCGGGACCGAAGTAATCCACCACAGCATCCGTGTTGTATCCTGTCGACCATAAGGAGTCGGGGCGGTCGGTTACAGTATACTCATACAGCATGTAAAAATTCCTTGGATGTTTGCCGAGCTTGTTTTGGTAGAAGCCGTTGACGCTTTGGGAAGTCATCAAAAACCATTTGTTGTCCTCGTATCCGGAGGTAATGATGGGCTGGTCGTAATAGTTCGGATCGGTGGGCGGGTTGGTTTCGTATTGGATGAGCTTCCTCACTTGCATCTGGTATTCTTCTAAACTCATGGCAGGGATACGGCTGAGGGCGATGTCGGGGATGCTGTCGCCGTTCATGTCGGAGTAGGGGTTGTCCGACTTGTAGTTGTAGTTTTTGCCCTCATTGTTGTAATTAAGGAAAACCAACGGGAATGCAGGAATGCCTGTGGTCCCTTCGGTATATTGCTCCGGTGGGGGCCACGAAGAGGTCATCGTGTCCATGAGACTGTTGAAAATCGTGATGGCCGCTGGCGGTATGGCCCAGTTGTTGTAGGCGTTCTGGATGTAGCCCTTGATTTGTTCCGCTGTGTTGCCGCCACATTCGGTAGTGGTGACCACTTTGGTGAGGATGCCTTGTCGGTTGCGGAAGTCTTTCAAAGTGTCGGCCCAAGCCACGATGCTGTCGTCGTCGGGGGCGATGATGAGGTACTCGCAGCCCTCCTCACGGTTTTGGATGGCCTCGTTGAGACGCTCGTAGTAATGTGCTTCGGGTAGCAATTCGCTGTTGATCACCAAGTCGTGCAAGATGTTGTCCCAAGCGGGGTTGCGGTAACGCGAGTCGCCAAATTGGCCGTCGCCGCCTTCAAAGCGGACCTCTATGTCCATCTCATGGATGACTTCCAAGGTTTTCCTAACGGGGTTGTAGCGGAAAGGTGTCACCTTAAGCAAGGCAACATCCAGCCCGCGTATTTGGGTGGTTTGGATAATCTCGGCGTTTTCTGCGGGGAAGTCGGCGTCTTGTTCAAAAACAGCTTTGTTCTTGTTGAGTGCGGGGAGTCCAACGGCGGCATTCGGTTGAACTTGGGCGGCGGGGAGCAAGTCAATGTCGTCCAAAATGCGGGAAGCCCTTTTCTTGGCCTCCACTTTGACTGTTGCGCCGTGCGGCACGGCGATGTAGCGGTTCTCGGTAGGCAGGTTGGGCAGTCCCTCGGCAAAGGAACCGAAGCAACCACTCAGCACAATCTCCTGACCTTTGGCCTCACCGTTGTCGATGTCAGCTAGGACTATCTTCCCTATAGAGTAATGCAGCGAAAGATACTGACTGTCAGAATGCTCGATGCTGAGTCCTTGTGGCCTTTCGTTGCGGAACGAATAGGTTTGTTGCCCATTTGCGGTAGTGAAAGCAAAAACAAGGATGAGATATAATATAAGGTGTTTCATGAGCGAAAAAGTCGGTTTGTGCAGGCAAAAATAAGGAAAAAGTGTACCCATTGAAAAGTTTTTGTACTTTTGTACCTACTTACTCAACGACCATTTAAAAGCATACGTTATGACAATCAACGAATTGGAAAGAATCGCCTCCCAAGTGCGTCGCGACATCATCCGAATGGTACACGGGTGCCAGTCGGGACATCCGGGAGGCTCATTAGGTGCCACTGACGTCGTCACAGCCCTATATTTCGACCAAATGCAAATCGACCCCGCCAATTTCCGCATGGACGGCAACGGTGAGGATATGTTTTTCCTTTCTAATGGACACATCAGCCCGATGCTCTACAGCATTCTGGCGCGACGCGGCTATTTCCCCGTCGGCGAACTGGCCACTTTCCGCCGGCTGGGTACCCGTTTGCAAGGACACCCCACTACGGTTGAGGGTCTGCCCGGTGTGCGCATCGCTTCGGGCTCCTTGGGACAGGGACTTTCCGTCGCCATCGGTGCAGCCCAAGCGAAGAAGCTGAACGGTGACCAACACCTCGTCTACGTCCTGATGGGCGACGGCGAGCAGGAAGAGGGTCAGATATGGGAGGCTGCCATGTATGCGCCCGCCAAGGGTGTGGACAACCTCATTGCCATCGTTGATTACAACAAGAAACAGATTGACGGCTCGACCGACGATGTGCTGAGCCTCGGTGACCTTCGTGCCAAATATGAAGCCTTTGGCTGGTATGTACTCGAGATGAGCGGAAATAATATGCAGGCCATCGTGAATATTTTGAGACTTGCCCGAGAGAACACCCATCAGCACAGACCGCAGCTCATCCTGGCCCACACCGAGATGGGCATGGGTGTCGACTTCATGATGGGTACGCACAAATGGCACGGCTCGGCCCCCAACGACGAACAGGCCGCACGAGCCCTTTCACAATTGAAGGAAACATTGGGAGATTATTGATAATGGATACAACAAAAACTACGAATTGTACGAGTTTGGCGAATGATTTATTCGTGTAATTCGTAGTGAAATAAAATCAAAGCTATGGACTTCACAATACAAAACCAAAAAGATACAAGATCGGGATTCGGCGAGGGTCTGCTTGAGGTAGGTCGCCGCAATCCCAAAGTGGTGGCCTTTTGCGCCGACCTCACCGGCTCATTGAAGATGGGCGATTTCGCCAAGGAGTTTCCCGAGCGTTTTTTCCAGACGGGCATCGCCGAAGCCAATATGATTGATATGGCGGCAGGTATGGCCTTGAGCGGCTTCGTGCCGTTCACAGGTACTTTCGCAGCTTTCGCAACGGGTCGTGTCTACGACCAGATTCGTCAGAGTGTGGCCTATTCCAACAAGAACGTGAAGATAGCCGCCTCACACGCGGGGCTTACCCTCGGTGAGGACGGTGCCACTCACCAAATTCTTGAAGACATCGGCCTGATGAAGATGTTGCCCAACATGACGGTGATTGTGCCTTGCGACTTCAACCAGACCAAGAACGCCACCCTCGCTGCCGCCGAATACGACGGCCCAGTGTATCTCCGTTTCGGTCGTCCGAAGGTGCCGAACTTCACCCCTGTGGACGAGCCATTAATAATAGGTAAGGCCCAAATGCTGCAAGAGGGTACCGACGTGACCATCTTCGCCTGCGGTCACCTCGTGTGGAAAGCGGTTCAGGCTCTGCCGATACTGAAAGAAATGGGCATCAATGCTGAGCTAATCAATATCCACACCATCAAGCCTTTGGACGTGGAAGCCGTATTGAAGTCGGTAGCAAAGACCCGCTGTGTGGTGACGGCTGAAGAGCATCAACGCAACGGCGGCTTGGGCGACAGCATCGCGCAGGTGCTGGCCCTGAACACGCCTTATCCTATGGAAATGGTTGCGGTCAATGATGTGTTTGGACAAAGCGGCACGCCCGAGGAGCTGCTGAAAGCGTATCATCTGGACACGCCCGACATTGTGGAGGCAGTGAGAAAAGTTATGGGCAGAAAACAATAAACAGGTATAAAAAGCATTAATCCACTATGAAAAGAATAACATTGTCCCTTATCGCCCTCATGGTGCTTGGCATGACCCCGGCTTGTCAATGTCAGGAACAGGAAGAAGAATCCGCCAAGGCATTGAATGTCATCTATATGATTGGCGACGGTATGGCGCTGCCACAGATTTACGCCGCCATGTTTGCCTCGCAACAGACTTTGACCTTCTCGCAGTTTCCTTATGTCGGTGTGCTGGATACCCATTCGGCCAGCAACGACATCACCGACTCGGCAGCCGCCGGTACAGCCCTCGCCAGCGACCACAAGACCAAGAACGGCATGGTAGGCGTGAATCCTGACACCATTCCGGTGAAGACCGTCCTCGAAGCCCTTTCCGAGCAGGGCAAGGAGACGGGCATCGTCGTGACGTGCTACCTGACACACGCCACCCCGGCGTCTTTCTACGCCAAGGTGCCGAAGCGCAGCAAATATGAGCAAATCGCAGTGCAGATGGCGGAGAATCCCTATATCAACGTTGCTATCGGTGGCGGCATGAAGTACTTCACCCAACGCAAGGACAGCATCAACCTGGTGGAACGTATGGAGACTGAGCTGGGCTGGAAGGTGTATGATACCCTCGCTGACATCGACACCACCTGCAAGAAATACGCAGTGATAGCCAATAGTGACCACATGCCCCATGCTGCCGATCGTGGCGACTTCCTGCCCCGTGCCGTGGAGACTGCCTTGAAGAGTTTGGACGGTGCCGAGAACGGTTTCTTCCTCATGGTGGAAGGCTCGCAGATTGATTTTGCCTGCCACGCCAACGATTCGACCTGGATGATGGACGAGATGCTGGATTTTGACCGCGCCATCCAAGTGGCGCTCGACTATGCCCAAGCAAAAGGCAATACCTTGGTGGTGGTCACTGCCGACCATGAGACTGGCGGCCTGAGCCTGCCTGACCCGAAGGGGAAATACACCAATGTGACCTTCAACTATTCCTCGGGCAGTCATACCTGCCTGCCTGTCATGGTGTTTGCCTACGGCCCCGGTGCCGAACAGTTCACGGGCTGGATGCAGAACAGCGACATGAAAGAACGCATCATGAACGCCTGCGGCTTGGAGAACATCGGCGACGGCCTGCCCGAAATCGACGAGGTGTACACGAAAGCTGTCAAGGAGAACCTCGACTCGCATCCTTCCCCGAAATGATACCCTAAGGCATGAAACTCTCTGTCGTCATCGTCAACTACAACGTCGAGTACTTCCTCGAACAGTGCCTCTATTCGGTGCGTCGCGCCATGCAGGGCATCGAGGGGGAGGTGCTCGTGGTCGACAACAATTCCGTCGACGGCTCGCTGAAGATGCTGGCGCAGAAGTTTCCCGAGGTGAAGGTCATCGCCAACAAGGACAACGTGGGCTTCGCCAAAGCCAACAACCAAGCCATCAGGATTTCGATGGGTGAGTATGTGCTGCTGCTCAATCCCGACACGGTGGTGGAGGACGACACCTTCGCGAAGTGCATCGCCTTCATGGACAGTCACCCCGACGCGGGCGGACTCGGCGTGAAGATGGTGGACGGCAAGGGTCAGTTCCTGCCTGAGTCGAAACGCGGATTGCCTACGGCCTCTGCCGCCTTCTACAAGATGTTCGGCCTGGCCAAGCTGTTTCCGCATAGCAAACGCTTTGCCCATTACTACATGGGGCACCTCTCGAACGACGAGACCAACGAGGTGGAGATTCTGGCCGGCGCCTATATGCTGATGCGCCGGGAGACTTTGGACAAAGTAGGACTGTTGGACGAGACCTTCTTCATGTACGGCGAGGACATCGACCTCTCGTACCGAATCACACAGGGCGGCTACAAGAACTACTACTTCCCCGAGACGCGCATCATACATTATAAAGGTGAGAGCACCAAGAAGACCAGCGTCAACTACGTCTTCGTCTTCTACCGTGCGATGGAAATCTTCGCCAAGAAGCACTTCGGCAACACTTGGGCCAAGTCGTTCTCTTTCCTTATTAATATAGCCATCTATCTCAAGGCTTTCTTCGCCTTGGTGTCGCAGTTCTTCCAAAAGGCTACCATTCCCTTCCTCGATGCGGTGCTGGGCTACGGCGGTCTGGCGGCCATCAGCTACCTGTGGGGGCGTGGCATCATATACGATGGTGCGGGCAGCTATCCGACCTTGTTGTTTGTCGCCGTCCTGCCCGTCTATATCGTCATTTGGCTCCTCAGCACCTATTTCGCCGGAGGCTACGACAAGCCCTACAGCATCGGAAAGGCCGTTCTCGGGGTGGCTTTCGGCAGTGCCGTCGTGCTGGTGCTCTATGCCCTGCTGCCTGAGAGTCTGCGCTTCTCACGTGCCTTGATTCTCTTCGGCTGGATATGGCTCGCGTTGGAGATGAGCCTCACGCGTTTCATCGGCATTTTGGTGGGCAACGAGAACTTCCAGTCGAAGCGGACGGAGAGGAAGCGCTTCCTCGTCATCGGAAGTCCCGAGGAGACGCAGCGGGTGAACAACATCCTGGAGAGTACCTCCATCAAGCCCGACTTCATCGGGCGGGTAAGTTCGGAAACGGCAGGGGAGGCCCCTGAGGGCTTCATCGGCAACCTCGCCCAAGTGCCTGACATTATCGAGATTTACAACATCACTGAGGTCATCTTCTGCTCGAAGGACGTGCCGCATCAGGTCATCATCGACAAGATGGTTGACTGGCACGCCACCAACGTCGACTACAAGATTGCGCCCGAGGACAGCCTCAGCATCATCGGCAGCAACAGCATCAACACGCGCGGCGACCTCTACACCGTCGACATCAAGGCCATCGACACCAAGCCCAACCGACGCAACAAGCGACTCTTCGACGTGGTGACCAGCGTGTTCAGCATCGTCTTCTGGCTGCCCTTGGCCTTGGTGGTGAAGCAGCCCGTCCAGTTCCTCAAGAACGCTTTCCTCGTCTTGTTCGGTCGCAGGACGTGGGTGGGCTATTGCTCGCCCGCCGACGCATCGCAGAAACTGCCCCGCATCCGCAAGGGCATCTATCATCCGGCGTCATATATAGATAAAGGTGTAGACGACGAGGTTCTCAACCAGCTGAACCTGCTTTACGCTCGCGACTACACTGTCTGGAAAGACGCAGAGATCTTTTTCAAGTCGGTTTCGAGGTGAATGGACCTCACACCTGATTCTTTTTTCTGGAGGCGAAAAGATGACCTCACCCCCGACCCCTCTCCAATGTGGAGAGGGGAGCAGTCCGCGCCATCAGCCAGCGAAAAAAACACGAAACCTTCTGTAGGGACGCACCGCGTGCGTCCGTCTGATAATCCGCTCGCGTCCGTCAGGCCCGCATCCGTCAGGCACCCCTCTCCACAGTGGAGAGGGGCAGGGGGTGAGGTCAACAGCCCTCACTCCCGAACCCTCTCCCATCATGAATGAATCGAATCATGTATCATGAATGAATCGAGTCATGTATCATGAATGGACTGAATCATGTATCATGAATGGACTGAATCATGTATCATGAATGGACTGAATCATGTATCATGAATGAATCGAATCATGTATCATGAATGGACTGAGTCATGTATCATGAATGAATCGAATCATGTATCATGAACGGGTATAATCGGAAATGCGGCCTTCGGGGCGCCTTCCTTTTTTGTCGAATTGTCGCCGTATTATCGAAATTGTTTATTTTTGCAGGGTCAAATGTCAAAATGGTACAATTTTTGAAAGCCACAAAAATTTGTTTGAAAAATCAAAAGATTTGGCATTGGTAACAAAAGAATTCATAATTTTGCAACAATTTTAATTTATATGACAATGAAGAAAGTTATCTATCTGCTTGGCATTTTGCTCCTTATGGCAGGAGTGGCCAAGGCACAAGAAGAAAAAGCGGTCCCCATGGGCCCTGAAATCGAATTTGAAAAACTCGTCCACGACTACGGCGATGTGCCCTACAACGGCAACGGCGAGTGCGAGTTCCGCTTCACCAACACAGGCACCGAGCCCCTGCTGATCCAGAAACCCAAGTCGAGCTGCGGCTGCACCATCCCCTCCTGGCCCAACGAGCCCATCCTCCCCGGCGAATCGGAAGTCATCAAAGTGACTTATCGAACCAATCGGGCGGGCAACATCAACAAGACCGTGACGGTCACCTCCAACGCAGTCAAGAACTCGACGGTGGTGCTTCGCATCAAGGGTCGTGTGCTTGAGCAGGCTACCGAGGTCCTGCCGGCCAACAACAACGGAATCGGCACACCTGTCAACAATCAATAGGCCATAATGTCAATCTTTTTTGTAAAAGCCGTCTAATGAAATGATTAGATGGCTTTTTGTTCAGTAAAAACCGATAATAACTATATTACCTATGCCAAAGATTTCAAACAAAGGCTTGGAGCTGCCGCAGTCGGCAATCCGCAAGCTCGTTCCTTTTGCCGACGCTGCCAAAGAGCGCGGCATCCATGTCTATCACCTCAACATCGGTCAGCCCGACATTGAGACCCCCAAGGGCGCCCTCGCTGCCTTGGCTGACAAGGCTCGTGAGTTGCCCGACAGCAAGGGTGTGCTGGAATACAGCCACTCTGCCGGTATCCCGAGCTACCGTCGTGCCTTGTGCAACTATTACCATCGTCACGGCATCGACGTGACGCCCAACCAAATCATCGTCACCACCGGCGGCAGCGAGGCCCTCCAGATGGCTTTCACCGTCTGCCTCAACCCGGGCGACGAAATCATCATTCCGGAGCCTTACTATACCAATTACAACACCTTCGCCAAGCTGTGCGACGCCAAGATTGTCACCATCCCCAGCGACATCAAGACTGGCTTCGCCCTGCCGCCCATCGAGGAGTTTGAGAAGGTGATTACGCCCCGCACCAAGGCCATCATGATATGCAACCCCAACAACCCCACGGGTTACCTCTATACCCACGAGGAACTGTTGAAGGTCGCCGGTCTGGTGAAGAAATACGACCTCTACCTCTTTGCCGACGAGGTGTACCGCGAGTTCTGCTACGACGGTCACAAGCACTTCAGCGTGATGCAGCTTGAGGGACTGGAGCGCAACACCATCCTGTTCGACTCCGTCTCGAAGCGCTACAGCGCCTGCGGTGCCCGCGTGGGTTGCATGGTGACCCGCAACAGCGAGGTCTACGCCACCGCCATGCGTCTGGCCCAGGCTCGTCTGTCGCCACCGTCGTTCGGTCAGATTTTCGCCGAGGCTGCCGTGGAAACCCCTCAGTCCTACTTCGACGGCGTTTACAATGAGTACATCGCGCGCCGCAACGTCATCGTTGAGGGCATCAACAAGATTCCGGGCTGCTTCTGCCCGATGCCCAAGGGCGCGTTTTACACCGTCATTGACTTGCCTATCGACGACAGCGACAAGTTCTGCCAGTGGCTGCTCACCGATTTCAGCTACAATGGTGCCACGGTGATGCTGGCTCCCGCCACGGGCTTCTACGCCGACCCCGAGAAGGGACGCCACCAGGCCCGTATCACCTACTGCATCTGCATCGACGACCTGAAGGCCGCCATCAAGTGCCTCGAAGAAGCCTTGAAGGTCTATCCCGGCAGACTGAGATAAGAATAGAAATCGCGGTTATTTTCTCACGCAGAATTCGCAGAACCTTATGAAGCCTACCGGACGCTTCAAAAGAGTCAGCGGATTTTGCGTGAGTTTTATATGCGTCGCTATGCGCTTCCCATAATTCAGCGGATTCTGCGCGCAATAATTTCTCTCTGTGCGAACTTTTTCTTGTCTATTGTAACTCAGCGATATATCCGACAGCAAACGACAACAAACGACTACTGTCGACAACAAACGTTTAATCAACGGCTTAGTCTTGACAAACTTTTTTACTTTGCAGCCGAAAAGTTTACTACTTTTGTACCATTAATTAATTACAGTCATTAACCCATTAAAAACCCCACAATCATGACTACAGAAAAGACACAAGAGGAAACTGCAAAACTGAGGCAGGAGAAACTGAAGGCTTTGGAAGCCACCTTAGGAAACATTGAAAAGAACTTCGGCAAGGGCAGCATCATGCGCTTGGGCGCGGAGGCTGAGAAGATGGAAAGCATCTCCACCGGCTCGATAGGCTTGGACTATGCCTTGGGCGTTGGCGGTCTGCCGAAAGGAAGAATCATCGAGATATTTGGTCCCGAGAGTTCGGGAAAGACGACGCTGGCCCTGCACGTCATCGCCGAGTCGCAGAAAAATGGAGGCATCGCCGCTTTCATCGACGCGGAGCATGCCTTTGACCGTTTCTATGCTGCCAAATTGGGCGTGGATATCGAAAACCTTCTCATTTCTCAGCCCGACTACGGTGAGCAGGCCCTCGAAATCGCTGAGAACCTGATTCGTTCAGGCGCCATTGATGTTCTCGTCGTCGACTCAGTCGCCGCCCTCACCCCCAAGAGTGAAATAGAAGGAGAGATGGGCGACAGCAAGATGGGCTTGCAGGCCCGCTTGATGAGTCAGGCCATGCGCAAGCTGACGGCAGCCATCAACAAGACGGGCTGCGTCTGCATCTTCATCAACCAGCTGCGCGAGAAGATTGGCGTGATGTTCGGCAATCCCGAGACCACCACGGGCGGCAACGCCTTGAAGTTCTACGCCTCGGTGCGTATCGATATTCGTAAGATCAGCCAAATCAAGGACGGCGAGAATGTGATGGGCAGCCGCGTCAAGGTGAAGGTCGTCAAGAACAAGGTGGCCCCGCCGTTCCGCAAGGCTGAGTTCGACATCCTCTATGGCGAGGGTATCTCGCGTTCGGGCGAAATCGTCGACCTTGGTGTGGAGATGGGCATCATCAAGAAGAGTGGCTCGTGGTTCAGCTACGGCGATTCGAAGTTGGCTCAAGGCCGCGACTCGGTGAAGAAGCTCATTGAGGACAACCCCGAACTCGACGAAGAGCTTTCGGCAAAGATTTCCGAAGCATTGAAGAACGCCGAGGAATAAATGATAATTCAATTGATAATGAAGAAAAACATTCTATTTGTCGGCCTTTTGCTCGCCTTGTTCGCCTGCGACCATACGCCGAAACCTGAACAAAACCCCCAACCACAGGAGCCCCAGGCAGCGGTGACCATCAATGATGTCATCCAGCAATATACCGACTCCATCGCCGCTGACAGCACCAACGCCCTGCTTTACAGAAACCGGGCGCAGGTCTATTTCGCCAATGAGCAAGTCGGTGCCGCCATGATGGACGTCAACAAGTCCCTGAACCTCGACCCCAACGACGTGGACACTTATCTGCTGCTGGCGGACTTGTACTATGCCTTGGGTGACGAGAGCAATATCAACGTCACGCTCAACAAGGCTGCCGAGGTCAATCCCCGCGATGCGCGTCCTTTGGTGAAGCTGGCCGAACTGAACCTGTTGCAACAGAATTTCAACCTCTCATGGGCTTACATTGACAAGGCTCTGGGCCTCTCGACCTACAATCCCCGCGCTTATTTCGTGAAGGGAATGTATTACATCATCGCCCAGCAGGACACCGTCAGTGCTTTGAAGAACTTCCAGATTTCATCGGAGCAGGACGACCGTTTTTATGACCCGGTGGAGCAAATCTGCCGTATCTACGCTGTGCAACAGCCGCCCTACGCCCTCGACTATATCCGCAAGGCGCAGCAGCAGTTCCCCGACAACGCCAACGCCCGCTACGAACTGGCCCTCTATCTGCAAAGCCATGGTGAGCCAGAGGAGGCTGTGCACCATTACGACACCTTGCTGATGATGCAGCCCGACAACGCCATCGTGCTCTACAACATCGGCTATGTCAACTATGTGTATTTGGAAAACAACGAGGTTGCCTTGGATTACTTCAATCGCGCCTTAGCCGCCAAGCCCGACTATCTGGACGCCTATTACAACAAAGGTCGCGTTATGGAGCAGATGGGCAAGTACGAACAAGCTGAAGAGATTTACAAAAGTATCCTGAAGAGCTATCCCAACTACCAGCTCGCCGTCGATGCACTCAACCGCATCCAGAACCAGGCTGAATAATCACCTTATATTATATGCTCCAGATTTATTGCCTCAACACCCGTACCACCAAAGAGTTTCAGGAAGGCTTGACCTTGCTTGACATCCTTGCGGAGTTTGACTTCGAGCGACCCTATCCCATCGTGTCGGCCAAGGTCAACAATGTCTCGCAGGGACTGAAGTTTCGCGTCTACAATAGTCGCGATGTCGAATTTCTCGATGTGCGCCACCATACGGCGCGGCTTGTGTATTTCAGGTCGTTGTGTTTCCTGCTCTATAAGGCTGCCCGCGATTTGTTCCCCGACTGCAAGCTCAACATGGAACACCCCATCTCGAAAGGTTTCTATTGCCGCATCCGCAAGGGCGATGGGCAAATCCTTGATGCCAACGACATTGCAGCCCTTCGTGTAAGGATGCGGGCCATCGTTGCCGACGACATCCAGTTTCACCGTCATGAGGCTCGTATTGAGGACGCTATCCAGATGTTCAGCGGTTTGGGTCAGGAGGACAAGGTCAAGTTGTTGGAGACCAGCGGACGCGCCTACACCGATTATTATACTTTGGACGACACCACCGATTATTATTATGGTCGCCTTGTGCCTTCCACCGGCTATCTCAGCGTATGGGATATTGAGGCCTACCGCGATGGCATCCTGATGCGCATCCCTGACCGCGACCACCCCGACCGTCTGGCAGAGTTGCAAGACCAGCCCAAGACCTTTGAGGTGTTCTCAGAGAGCCTGAAATGGAATGAAATCATGGGATTGAGCACGGTGGGCGATGTCAACCTGGCCTGCCAGAGCGGAAAAGCGCGTGAGCTGGTGCAGGTGGCCGAAGCCTTGCAGGAGAAGAAAATCGTGCAAATCGCTGAGGAAATCGACAGGCGCTATCATAGTGAGACGCCTGTCCGTTTGGTGCTGATTACCGGCCCGAGCAGCAGCGGCAAGACCACCTTCTGCAGCCGTGTCAGCATCCAGCTGAAAGCCTGCGGACTGAAGCCCATCTCCTTCTCGACGGACGATTATTTCGTCAACCGCGTCGACACCCCCAAACTGCCCGACGGCACCTACGACTTCGACAATTTCGAGACCGTGGATCACGTGGCTCTTGAGCGCGACCTCATCGCCTTGCTGAACGGCGAAGAGATAGAAGTGCCTGAATACAACTTCGTTACAGGCGAACGCGAATACAAGGGGAAGAAGCTGCAGCTGAAGAAAAACACGGTGCTACTGTTGGAAGGCATCCACGCCCTCAATCCCATGCTGACGGAGCAGATTCCTGAATCGGCCAAGTTCCGCATCTTTATCTCCACTTTGACGTGTACGGCCTTGGACGACCACAATATCATCCTCACCGACGACAACCGCCTGCTGCGCCGCATTGTGCGCGATTATAACAAAGGAGCCTTCACGGCGCGTGAAACCATCAGCCAATGGACCAGCGTCTGCGAAGCCGAGGAGCGATGGATCAATCCCTATCAGGAGAACGCCGATGTGATGTTCAATTCGGCCTATCTGTTGGAGTTTGCCGTGATGCGCAACCATGCTGAGAGCATCTTGGCTACAGTGCCGAACAACTGCCCTGAATATACCGAGGCGCATCGCCTGCTCAGGTTCCTGCATTATTTCACGCCCGTCTCCGACAAGGAGATACCGGCCACTTCGATGTTGCGCCAGTTTATCGGCGGCAGTAGCTTTATGTAAACGATGATGAAGAAAAGTACACTCCGTTGGGGTTATCTGGCGGGTATCGTCTCCGGCATCACCTACGGAATGAACCCGCTCTTTGGCGTGCCAGTCATCAAAAAGGGACTGGACGTCAATTCCTTGTTGTTTTATCGTTATGGTGTGGCCACGTTGCTGATGCTGGCTTTTATGCTCGTGGCGAAGAAGCAGATTCGCATCAGTTGGCGGCAGTTCGGATTGATGGCGATACTGGGAGCCATGTTCACAGGGTGCAGCATAACTTTGTTTGAAGCATACAAGTACATCCCTTCTGGCATTGCCACAAGCATCCTCTATGTCTATCCGATCATGGTCGCCTTAATCATGATGATTTTCGGACAATTCCCCACTTGGCAGACTTGGGTCTCCATTTTTGCAGGTGTGGCTGGCGCAGTGTTGCTGTCCCTCAAGGGTGGTGGCGGCTTCATCGACTGGCGCGGTATTGCCCTCGTTGTGGCTTCGGGACTGTGTTATACCTTATTTATAGTTATCGTTAATCTCAGCAAGCAGGTCAAAGCCATCCCCAATCTGACTTTGACTTTCTACTGTTTCTTTGTAGGCTCAGTGTTGTTGTTCGCTTTGTCGGGCTTCGGTGTGCATCTCAATCCTGTCCCCGATGCGGTCAGTTGGCTGAATGTGCTGGGACTGGCAGTATTGCCTACGGCAGTGGCCACCATTACCTTGGCGGCATCGAGCAAAGCGGTGGGTGCTACCAAGACTTCAGTGCTGGGCATCCTTGAGCCTTTGACAGCCATCTTTATTGGCACATTGGTGTTCCACGAACCCCTTACCCTCAACGTGGCCATTGGTGTGGCACTGATTCTGTTCGCCATTCTATTTATGATTTTGACCGACAAGAAGGACTGAATGAACGAAAAATATATGTACTTTTGCCGCCGCAAAAAATGTAATGGACTATGCAAAGTAATGAAGAAATATCCATATTGGTGCTTTACACTGGAGGCACCATCGGCATGATGCAGGACCCTGCTACGGGTGCTCTCGTGCCTTTTGATTTCGACAACATCTACACGCACCTTCCTGTGCTGAAGAACTTCGGCTACCAGATTGATTTCTATAGCTTTGACCCCTTGATTGACTCGTCAAACATGTCTCCCGACTTCTGGGTGCGTCTCGCCTCAAAGATTGAGGAGCAGTACGAACATTACGACGGTTTTGTGGTGCTGCATGGCTCCGACACGATGGCCTATACTGCATCGGCTTTGAGTTTCATGCTGGAGAACCTCAACAAGCCTGTCGTGCTAACTGGTTCGCAACTGCCTATGGGTATGGTTCGCAGCGATGGACGCGAGAATTTCCTCGCCGCTGTTGAGATAGCCGCCGCCAAGGATGATGACACACCTGTCGTTCCCGAGGTAAGCATCTTCTTCCAGAACCAGTTGCTTCGTGGTAACCGCGCCACCAAGTTCAACGCAGAGAATTTCAACGCTTTCATTTCGTCCAACTATCCCAACCTTGCCGACGTGGGCATACACATTAAATATAATAAGGATCGCATCTTGAAACCCAACTTCAAGAAACTGAAGGTGCATACTGAGATGGACCACAACGTTGGCATCCTTAAGCTCTTCCCTGGTATTTCTGAAGATTTCGTGCGTCATGTGTTGAAGACTCCTGGGTTAAAGGGTCTTGTGTTAGAGACTTTTGGCTCGGGCAACGCCACCACCGCCAAATGGTTCCTCGATGCCCTCAAACAGGCCATCGATGGTGGACTGCTTATCCTCAACATCACACAGTGCAAGGCCGGTTCAGTGGAGATGGGACGCTACGAGACCAGCCTTGATATGGCCCGCATCGGCGTGTTGAGCGGCTATGATATGACTACCGAAGCCGCTGTTGCCAAGTTGATGTATCTTCTCGGCTTAGACCTGCCTGTTGAGAGAATCCGCCAAATCCTGCCGATTTCCATACGTGGTGAGCTGACGGTTTGACCCTAAGTTTCAGTCAGTTGAAAAATAATTTCAAGAAAAATGCAATTATTTTGTCAGCCGATTGAAAAAATGTTGTACTTTTGGCAACGATTTTCCGAAGTTGGGCAGTGGGGGAGAAAGGCATCAATAAATAAGGAGAGATGTCCGAGTGGTTTAAGGAGCACGCCTGGAAAGTGTGTGTACTCCAAAAGGGTACCGCGGGTTCGAATCCCGCTCTCTCCGCAGAAAAGCATTGATTTGAATCATTAGAAAAACACAAAGTATCATCAAAATCATTTAATCACACTATGAAAAAATTAATCGCTTTCCTCATGGTTGCTGGCCTGTTCACCTTTGGCATCAGCAATCTCGTCGTTGCTCAAGAAGAGCAAGCGCAAACTGAGCAGACCGAACAGGTTGTTGCTCAAGAAGAGACTCCCGCCCCTGCGGTTGTCGAAGAAGAAGTGGTTTCCGCTCCCCAACAAGCTGAAGCTCCTGTCACTTTCCGTGAGTCCATCAAGAAGCAGTTCATCGACGGCGGCCCTGGTTTCATGGGTATCGTGTTGGTCATCCTGCTCATTGGTATGGCTATCTCCATTGAGAGAATCATCTATCTGACCCTTGCCACTGCTAATTCAGAAAAGCTTCTTCAAGGTATCGAAGGTAAGATGAAGAACGGCGACGTTGAAGGCGCCAAACAACTCTGCAAAGACACCCGCGGCCCTGTGGCCAGCATCTTCACTCAAGGTCTCATCCGTTATCAGGACGGTCAGTCGCTTGACGAAGTTGAGAAGAGCATCGTTTCCTACGGTAGCGTCGCTGGCGGTAAGCTTGAAAGCGGCCTCAGCTGGATCGGCCTCTGCATCAGCCTGGCTCCTATGTTCGGATTCATGGGTACCGTTATCGGTATGATTCAGGCCTTCGATGACATCGCCGCCGCTGGTGATATGAGCCCGACCATCGTTGCTTCTGGTATGAAGGTCGCTCTGTTGACCACCGTGTTCGGTCTGATTGCAGCTATTATCCTTCAGATTTTCTTCAACTTCATCGCTTCCAAAATCGAAAGCATCGTTAACGATATGGAGAACGCTTCCATTTCGTTCATGGACATCCTCGCCAAGTACAACAACAAATAAACATTGATAATCATGAACGGTAAGCTTGCAAATATCTCAAAATGGGCTTTCGGCGTTCTGGCTCTGATTACTGTCATCATCGCGGTGATGTATTACCTCGTTGTTGGTACCATCAAGCCAAACTTTGACATGGGTCTTCCCACGCCTCGTGCCGATATGTACCTGAATTGGGGCTACATTCTGATTATCTTAGGCATCGTGTTCGCAGTGATTTCGGCCATCTTCACCGGCATTGTCAAAGGTGTCAATGCTAAGACCTTGATTGTCGGAGCCATTGGAGTCGGTGTCATTGCTGTTGTAGCCTACGTTATGGCAAAGAGCTATTTCGACATCCCTTATGCCGCGTCTAACGATATCACTTATTCAGGTAATACGCACGGCTGGGTCGAATTTGGCCTTAATTTCTTCTATCTTACCCTTGTGGTCGCTATTCTTTCCATCCTGTTTTCAGTCGTCTACAAGGCTATTAAAAAGTAAAATCGATTCATCATGGCCAGAAAAACTCCAGAAATCAATTCTAGTTCGCAGGCTGACATAGCTTTCTTGCTATTGTGTTTCTTCCTGATGACGACCTCCATGGATGTGGACTACGGTATCACCCGTCGTCTGCCTCCTCCCGTCGAGCAAAACGATGAGGACGTGAAGGTCAAGGAAAGGAACGTGATGAACGTAATGGTGAATAAGAGCGATAAACTGCTGGTCAATGGCCGTCCTTCCGACATCTCCTTGCTGAAGGATGAGGCCAAGCGCTTCATGACACCTCGTCCCAGCGACGAGACGGCACCTGAAGTGGAGACTAAGCATTTCGACCTTGTGGGTGATGTGCTCATGTCGAAGGGTGTTATCTCCTTGCAGAATGACCGCGGTACTTCGTATGCTATGTATATCAGTGTGCAGAATGAGTTGGCTCGCGCCTTCAGTGAATTGCGCGACGAGATGGCTGTGGCAAAATTCCACAAGCATCTCGACCAGCTCAATGAAGATCAAACTAAAGCCATCAATGATGCGGTACCTGTCCGTGTCAGTGAGGCCGAACCTGTTGTTTATGGTAGTAATTAAAGGAGGATACAACTATGGGAAAATTTAGAAAAGAAGGTAAAAAAGAAGTGCCGCAAGTGAGCACCTCGTCGTTGCCCGACATCGTTTACATGTTGATATTCTTCTTCATGATTACCACCACCATGCGTGATGTCGAACTGAAGGTGAAGAATGCCATGCCTAAAGCTACCGAGATTCAAAAACTCGAGCATAAGTCATTGGTGTGCTCCATTTATGTTGGCCCGCCTAAGGATACCAAACTCGGTACTGAATCGCGTATCCAATTGGATGATGCTTTCGCTCGTCCGTCCGACATCGCTGACTGGATTCAGAAAGAGCGTGACTCGCGTAGCGAGGCTGACCGCCCTCTGCTGACTACAGCCTTGAAGGTGCATAAGGATACCCGTATGGGTGTTGTCACCGATGTGAAGCAAGAGCTTCGTAAGGTAGGTGCTTTCCGTATTACTTATACGACCCTCAAGGGTAGTGCATTAGAGAACTAACGTTTGTTTTCATTTTGTAGGAAAAGGCGACAATTAGTTTTGTCGCCTTTTCTTTTTTATTCTTCTTCCTTGTTCTCGTCATTGTCACTGTCTTTATGGTCATCGTGGATCAGATGCACGTCGCATTGTGGGAATGGGATAGAGATATTCGCAGCATTAAGTGCTTCATAAATCACCTCCTTTGAGCGGTCAACGTAGCCAATGCGCTCGGCTACCAAAACATACTGTTTCACGGCGATGTCCACAGAGCTGTCGCTCATGTCATTTACGACCACTTTGATGCCATACTTCGGGTCAACGATATCGCGGCCATAGTGGTCCTTGGTACGCATCTGCTTCATGGCTTCCAGCAGCACCTCGCGCACATTCTTGATATCGGTTCCGTAGGCCACTCCGACGATAATCTTCGTGAATTCGTAGGCGTTGTTGCGGGTCAGATTGTTGAAGTTCTTGCCGAAGAGCGAGGCATTGAGGAACGACATCTCGGTGCCGTCAAGGGTCTCTATCTGCACACATTGGTAGTTGATGGCGACCACACGTCCTCGCACGCCGTCACATTCAATCCAGTCGCCCACACGCAGACGGCCGCCCATGAGCTGTATACCATAGATGAAGTTGTTGAGGATGTCTTTGAGGGCGAGACCGATACCAGCCGACAGACCGCCAGCCACCAGACTCAGGGAACCCATTGGGATTTTCCACACCGCCACGACCACGATAATGTAAGCCATCCAGACCAGGACGCTGAGGATGCTGTTGCCCAGAGACAGGTTGATTTCGTTTTCGCGAATGGTAGTGCGGTTGTGCTTGCGCATGAAGGTGGAGTAGCGGGTGTACTGATGAATGGCGTGGATGGCTCGGTTGAAGTAACGTAGGACGAAGAACAGAATCAACAGACCGATGATGCTCCCACCGGAGATACGAAGCGTGTCAAATCCATCCTTATCCGTCAATTGGACGAATGGGTTTATAAAGATTTTGAAGTATAGGTCGTCAAAGTCAAAGATGTTGAGGGACATGTGTACGCAGATGGGCAGTGAGAGCAGCAACAATGCGGGAATGGTCACCTGCCTAATGAAATCGTAAAACCAAGTGGCACCAAACAGCAGCGTCTCACGGTCGGCACCACCCACGTATGTAATGCGCTCCCGCATGGCATCCACTCGTTTGTTCAGCTTCCGTTCCTTGTATCGGCTCATCAAATCGGCAATACAGACAATGGTGAGTAAAACGGCCAGTTGGAAGTACCACCAGATGAGGATAAGCAAAGCCACGAAGGTAAATCCTAAGAAAGCGAACACAAAAGCGATGAGGTAGATGGCCAGTGAAATCCAGCCCAAGGTGCTGTCGATGGAGGTGGCTTTCCGATTTTCCCTAATACAGAAGAATAACTGTCGTGCAACCACTAAGCACAGAATGGGCGGGAACATGAAAGTCATCAGCCTGTCAGGAACAAAGGTGATGCGGCAGGAAATAATAATCATAGCTATCATAAAGGTTGGGATGTAGAGCCTGAACCCGTGCCGGAACTGTTCGGGCTTCACACGCAGCAATAACGAGCCTGTGATGGCTATGAGCAACCATAGTAGGGTATTGACGTGCTGAAAACTTAACTGGACATACTCATATTTGTCAGGGAAGAAACCTACTAACAAGAAATACACTATGGTACCTACCAATATCGAGAATGCCGTCAGCTGCTTTCTGGGGATGAATCGTCTCCGCCTGAAGATGAGGGAAAGCAACTGGAGAATCAAGAAGGTCAGAAACCAGAAGAAGGCCAAAGCAACCAACTGGATGCCGCAGATAATTACCAAGAGAGAATTGATGCCTTTGCTGGAAAGCGAATTGAGAAATGAGTCACTATCATCTTCCGACTCTTCATGGGTAACAGATGCTTCTGCAAGGAGGGCAGTGGTATCGGAGGACTCTGGGGAATCTTGGCCCAACTCAATGAAATCGTATTGCGAGCGTAAATCCACCAAGGTTTTATCCCAATGGTATTTTGGGTTAGCCATAATGTCCAAGAACGGGGTCTGTCCCTCTACAAAGAAATACCTCTCCAGTTCATGATAGCGGGATAGGGCATAGTCGTAAGTCTCTTTCATGCGTAAAAAGGCCTCCTGATAGTGCGTACTGTCCGCTTGCACAAGGGCTCGGTTGTTTGCGTACACCTTCAGGAATTCAGAGGCATATCTTATGCAGGAGTCGCGGAAGATTTCTCCTTCCTCATCCAACATAATGGGTGACGAGAGCGTGTCTCTTACAGCAATCCGGATGATTTCCTTTTCCAATGCCGAAGCCGAGTTTGAAAAATACAGGTCAAGCGAATCGTTGTGGTACAGCAGACTGTCGGGCAGGATTTCAATCTCGATTTCCTTCATCACAGGAGGAAGTCGGCGAAGGGCCTCGATGAGACGGGCATATCGGTCGATTTCTATGTTCAAGCTATGTACGATGCGCTCGTATGGCTTGATGTCATTGTTGAAATTATTGTATTCGGAAGTCACTTTTTGCAAAGCGTAAGCCAAGTCGAAAGTCATGTTCTGTTCCTGCGTATAGAGCAGGATAGAGAGCTCGTTGGACTTCTTGATGACGTCCATCATCTTTTGATGCTGAAGCTCGTAATCTTCCATAAACTGTTGCTGTGCTTCAGTGCGTTGTTGATAGCCCAATTTCATCTCAGTCCAAAGGTCCTTGAGGATATTTGTCAAGGATTGTCCGCTTACAACAGCAAAGAGCGGGAAGGAGAACAGGAAGAGTGCAATGACAAGCGTCAGAAATCTTGTTGTTTTATTCATATAGCGCTACTTGATAAAGAAGGCCATAAAAGTACAAAGTTTTTGGAAATCAATCCCAAAAAGGACGAACTTTTTTGCAAAAAAATCGCCCAAACGAGTGGCTTAACTTAGAGTGTGATTAAAATTCAATTCGATAATTCCCTTGCCCCGTAAGTGCCCCTGGCAGCACGTAAAAACTGGGATGCCGCGATGTGTTAGCTTCAAGTTTCAGTTTTGCTTCGTCAGCTTCAGCAACCGATTTGAGCCGTAGTATCCAAGGGGTAGCTAAACTCTACCCAAGTCCACCTTCGCCCGAAAGCCTGTTTTTGCGAAGGTAGGGCGAGTCTGTGGCGAGGCAATAGCGAATCTGAGGTTAGTCTGTAGCGAAAGACAATGCAGCTTAAGGAGGGGCGTCACTACGACACCCCAAAAACAGGCACTCGAGTGATTTCATCGATTGACTCGAGTCATTCGATGAAATCACTCGAGTGAAGCGAAAAAATGACCCGTGTTATCCATTATTAAACAGCTTCTAAAACTGTCCAACCCGTCCTAACATGGGACACCCTGTATTTGCCGTTGCAAACTATAGACGAATAGGCTAACTTTTTCCTAACCTGGCATTGACCTCAAAACTCCTCGCCCTCCTCCAGCTCCACACGATGAGTCCCGAAGTAAGCACTGCACTTAGAACAATCAGCCAAACGCTCTCCATTGCCCCAAAATGCTCGACATCGATGTTAATGATGCCTTTGTTGTTCAAATAGTACAGCAGCACTGCTGTGCCGTTGTTTAGGAAATGCATCAGAATGCTGGTCCAAAGCGAGCCAGTTATGTAGAACATATAACCCAACAACACCCCTAGGAACATTCGCGGCAGGAAACCGTAGAACTGGAAGTGGATGAACGAGAAGATGGCTGCTGAAAGGAGAATGGCCACATGCGGGTTCATCTTACGCGTCAGCGACTGTTGCAACACACCCCTGAAGGTCATTTCTTCTCCAATGGCGGGTATCAAGGCAACGACGACCATATTGAGCAACAGTCCTCCAACAGTGTCCACATTCAGCATCTTTTCTGTTGCTGCCTTTGCAGTTTCTTCTAAAGATTTAATCCATTCTTCAAATCGGGTTAAGCTTTTGCCGAAGCTCATGCCTTCGTTCCATGTAGTCAGTTGGTTGGTGACAGGCAGTGAGACAAACATCAAGGCCACACCTATTAATATGAGCCACCCTGGTGGAGTGAGGCTGCGGAATCCTAACTCTTGCATCCGCTGCTCCTTGCGCATAAAGTAATAATACACGATAGGCGGCACTATAAACATAAAGATGGAGTTGATGCCTTGTCCGATTTTTATCCCAATGTCACCAGCAAAGACAAAAATAGCTGTCAATAAAATACCTATTAGCGTACTAATCAATAGGATAAATAAAAACAAAAAGACACGCATTCCCATGGATTGGCGAAGGTTTTCGGTGAAAAAGTTGTTGCTCATAATGAATGATTTTGCTGCAAAGATACACTTTTTGTACTTTTGCACCCGAATCTTGAAATCTGAAATAATGTATCGCATCGCCAACCTCGAATTCGAGCATTATCCGCTGCTTCTCGCCCCGATGGAGGACGTCTCCGACCCGCCTTTCCGCTATGTCTGTAAACTATTCGGAGCCGATGTGGTCTATTCGGAATTTATTTCCGCCGATGGTCTTATCCGTGATGCAGTGAAGAGTATCAAGAAGTTGGACTTTGAGGAAATGGAGCGTCCTGTGGGTATTCAGATCTTCGGTAATGCGGTGGAGCCTATGGTGGAAGCGGCACGATATGCCGAGACTGCTCATCCAGATATTATCGACATTAATTTCGGCTGTCCGGTGAAAAAGGTGGCTTCGAAGGGGGCCGGTTCGGGTATTATGAACGACATTCCCAAAATGGTAGCCATTACCAAAGCAGTTGTGGAGGCAGTGCAGACTCCCGTAACGGTAAAGACCCGTTTGGGCTATGATGAACAGCATAAAGACATCGTGGACATTGCTGAACGTCTGCAGGACGTGGGCATTGTAGCATTAACCATACATGGACGTCTACGCACGACAAAATACAGCGACCCTGCTGACTGGACTCTCATTGGAGCCGTGAAGAACAACCCGCGCATGCATATCCCTATCATCGGCAACGGCGACGTGGTGGACGGGCCTTCAGCGAAATATTATAAGGACACTTTTGGCGTGGATGGCCTGATGATAGGTCGGGCTACTTATGGGAACCCTTGGATATTCAGCCAAATAAGGCATTATTTAGAGTCTGGGGAAACGCTACCTTTGCCCGATGTGGCTGAGCGGGTGAGAATCAGTAAGATTCAGCTGGAACGTTCTATCGCTTGGAAAGGCGAGCATATCGCCTTGCTAGAAATACGAAAACATTGGGCTTCCTACTTCAAGGGTCTGCCGAACTTCAAGCCGTTCAAGATGCGACTGATGGAGACACTGTCGGTGGATGAGGTCTATGCTATTTTGGCTGAAATTGAACAGTACTACGCTTAATCAACCACGCCTTCCTTTAATACCCCATTCTCAAACAAGTTGCGCACCAATTCGTCGCGACGGATGGGATAAGTGTGGATACCCAGCGACTGGGCAGCCTTGATGTTGGCAGCGGTGTCGTCGATGAAGAGTGTCTCTTCGGGCAGCAGACCTTCATGGTCAAGAATCAGTTCGAAGAAACGTGGGTTGGGCTTCTCGAGATGCTCAGCGAAGGAGAAATAGGACTTGTGGAACAACTCGTCAAACTCGTTGTAACCGAAGCGCAGCTGTAGGTCTCGGATATACAAGTCGTAATGGATGACGTTGGTATTGCTCATCAGGAAAATCTTGTAGTGCTTCTTCACCTTCTCGATGGCTTCAATGCGCTCGCGGGGGATGTCGAGGAGCATGGAGTTCCAGATGTCGTCGAAGCGCTTATCGGTCATCTTGTCCAATCCGAGCAGGGCTTTGGCTTTCTTGCGGAAGGTGGGAGCAGTATAGATGCCCGTGTCGAATTTGCTCATCAGTTCGCTAAATTCTTTAGAACGTGAGAGTTCTGAAATACTGATGCCCAGTTTTTCGAGTTCCTTATATACAACGGTTTCATCGATGTCGAGGATAACGCCACCGAGGTCGAAGATGATGTTTTTGATTTTTGCGCTCATTTTTGAGAAAAATTACTGTCTAATTCGCTGCAAAGTTGTAAATTTGCAGCGCAAAAAGCAAGAAAAAAGGCGATTTTTTGCATGTTTAGCTTACTTTTTTGCGGTCCCATAGCGCAGTTGGTTAGAGCAACTGACTCATAATCAGTAGGTCCTAGGTTCAAGCCCTAGTGGGACCACAACAATTCGAAAACAAGGCTGTAGGGCTGTCAGAATATGGCAGCCCTACACCATAATACAACACTCCTCATCATGGAACCAGAAAACACTTCCAAACCCTTGACCCAATTGGACGAACTCGGTGAATTTGGCCTTATCGACCAGCTGACTACAGACTTTCCTCTGCATAACGAAAGCTCGCTGAAAGGCGTTGGCGACGATGCCGCTGTCATCAATCACGAGGGGTCGCGTACCCTCGTCTCAGTGGATATGCTCATCGAGGGTATCCATTTCGATATGACCTACTGCCCCTTGAAGCATTTAGGCTACAAAGCTGCTGTCAGCAATTTCTCTGATATTTACGCGATGAACGGCACTCCAACGCAGATAGTAGTGGGCTTGGGTGTATCGAGCCGCTTTACTGTGGAGGCTTTAGACGAGCTGTATGCCGGTATCCGCTTGGCTTGCGAGCGTTATCATGTCGATATGGTGGGTGGCGATACCACGAGCAGCAAGACGGGGCTCGTCATCTCCATTACCGTCATCGGTATGGCGAAGGAGGAGGACATCGTCTACCGCAGCGGTGCGAAAAAGAACGACCTGCTTTGTGTTTCGGGAGACTTGGGTGGCGCCTATATTGGCCTGCTGATTTTGGAACGCGAGAAAGTGGAGTTCCTTGCCAATCCCAATATGCAGCCCAAACTGCAAGGACTGGACTACGTATTGGAACGTCAGTTGAAGCCTGAGGCCCGAAAGGACATCGTGGAGCAATTGAAGAAAATCGGCATCAAGCCCACCTCGATGATTGATATCTCCGATGGCCTGGGTTCCGAGATTTTGCATCTCTGCAAGGAGTCGAAGGTAGGTTGCCAGCTCTATGAGGAACGTATCCCCATCGACCCGACCACTGACCGTATGGCTAAAGAGTTCCAGATTGTGCCTTCGGTGGCGGCATTGAGTGGGGGAGAGGACTATGAGTTGCTCTTCACCATTGACCAGAAGGACTATGAGAAGATACAGACCCTTTCGACTGATGTAACAGTCATCGGTTATATGACGGATAATGTGGGCGTGGCTGAGATGATTACGCCGGACAATCATGTTATCCCCATCAAAGCCCAAGGCTGGGACCATATGAGGAAAAATGAGTGAAGTCCCAGAAATAGTAAAGTCCAAACTTGCTGCGCTGCCCAACAAGCCCGGCGTATACCGCTATTTCGATAAGAAAGGCGAACTCATCTATGTAGGTAAGGCGAAAAACTTGAAACGCCGCGTCAGCAGTTACTTCAATAAGGAGCAAGTCGGTAAGACTCGCGTGTTAGTGAGTAAGATTGCCGACCTGGAATACAGCATCGTTGACTCGGAGTCGGAAGCCTTGCTGCTTGAGAACACGATGATTAAGCAGTACAAGCCGCGATACAACATCATGCTGAAGGACGACAAGACCTACCCTTGGATTTGCATCAAGAAAGAGGCCTTCCCGAGGGTGTTCCT
>Ga0265301_10000845_pt1 | contig 41939 bp, 29 predicted proteins | sample AusTroGonzalo_MG_2_FD_193488 | JGI IMG/M metagenome (GOLD analysis project Ga0265301, IMG submission 193488) | Bovine rumen microbial communities from tropical cattle in Woodstock, Queensland, Australia - Gonzalo_04 | ecosystem: Host-associated > Mammals > Digestive system > Stomach > Rumen ...
TGCTTGAAATTCGAGGCGTAGAGCTTCTTGTCTTTCAAACATATTTCATGCGAGACAAGTCTTATATCTTGCCATTCCGACTCTACAGGCTGCGATTTCTTTTTCAGGAAAAACGTCTGCGGGATATCGGTTATCTCGTCGATTTTCTTGCCTTCAGAAAGGGCTTTTGCAATCTCAGTATTGGCTATCTCGCCCATGCCGTAAACGCCCATATCTGCATGAGAATCAACGAGGATACTTGGTTTTAATGAATCAGACCAGTAGTCATAATGCGTCACTCTCCGCAACGATGCCTCGATGCCTCCGAGGACGACCGGCACATCGGGATAGATCTGTTTCAGGATGTTGCAATAAACCACCGATGCATAGTCGGGACGGAATCCCGCCTCGCCGCCAGGGGTGTAGGCGTCGTTAGAGCGCAGGCGTTTGTTGGCGGTGTAGTGGTTCACCATCGAGTCCATGCAGCCTGCCGAGACGCCGAAAAACAACCGCGGCTTGCCGAATTTGCGGAAGTCGCGGAGGTCGTCACGCCAGTTAGGCTGCGGGATGATGCCAACTTTGTAGCCTTCTTTCTCAAGTGTGCGCCCTATGACAGCAGCCCCAAACGAGGGATGGTCGACGTATGCGTCGCCGCTGACGAGCACGATGTCGAGCTCGTCCCAACCGCGCAGGTCGGATTCCTTCTTCGTTATCGGGAGCCACTTTAATAAATCCATTTCACTTTGTCATTCCGAGCGAAGCGAGGAACCTCATTTTTTAATGACGTTTTCCTTAAAAAATTTCGTCAATCCTTCTCTTGCGTCAGCGAGCTTGGCATACCATTCCTGGCTTGAATTCTGTCCGACCACGTCGGTGACGTATTTCACCGAAATGAACGGGATTTTCATCTCACGGCATACATCAGCCACAGCGTATGATTCCATATCGATGACATCGCCTTCAATATCGGCGCCTTCAGTGATGAAGCTATCGCCAGTGTTGCAGGTGCCGATCAATTTAGCATGTTCCATCAAATGCCACGATGGGATGGCATGCTTGATCACATCTACATCAAACTCCATCTCCGAAATCACACCGTTAAGGTATACCTTACGTAAATCCCTGTCAACGAAACGGTTACAGACGATGATATCGCCGACTTTATGATTTAATGTGCCTGCCGAGCCGATGTTTATCACTATGTCGGGATGATGCTCGCAGATGGCGTTCATAGTATGCATGGCAGCTCTCACCTTGCCTATGCCTGTTTCAACGTAAACCACCTCCGCGTTAGGGATGTTAACCTCAATTTTTTCCTCAGGAATTGCGTAAACTAATAAAATCTTCATAATCAAAAGTAATTTCATAGCAAATTTATTGTTAAATATGTAATAGTTCCCATTCCGATTTTCATTGCATTTTCATCAATGTTAAAATCTGACGTATGTTGTTTGGCTTTAATGCCTTTTTCAGGATTTGAAGTGCCTAAACGATAGAAACATGCCGGCACTTTCTGCGAATACCAGGCGAAGTCCTCGGCGGTCATCAGCTGAGGCAATTCTTTCACCTTATCTTCACCTAAAATCTCTTTCGCGAAAGCGGCACATTTCTCAGTCAGTTTTACGTCGTTTTTCAATGAAGGATAGCCTTGTTCGATGAAGGCCTCCGCCTCACAGCCATATTCCGATGCGATTGCTTTTGAAACCTTCAAAATATTGTCTTTCAATGCCTTACGTTTCTCTTCATCGAAAGTACGCATCGTGCCTTTCAGATTCACCTCGGATGGGATGACGTTGTATGTGCCGTCGGCAATGAAACTGCCGAATGCCAACACAACATCTCCACCTTTTTCAGAATATAATTCAGATAATTTTGACACTATTTTCGCGGCAGCGAGCAATGCGTTGTCGCGTTCGGCAGGCTTTGCGGCATGGCCTCCCCTGCCCTTCACGGTGATGTTGACCTCGTCTGACGATGCCATGTAAGGACCGGCGTGGAAACCGACTTCGCCACACGGCAAATCAGGATAGACATGCTGTCCGATGATTAAATCGACGTCATCGAGGACACCTTCTTTTATCATTAATGAGGCTCCGCCTGGCAGTTTCTCCTCGCCGGGCTGGAAAATCAGTTTTATCGTGCCTGAGAATTTATCTCTTAAATCATTGAGTATGAAGGCAGTACCAAGAAGCATTGCAGTGTGTGCATCATGACCGCAGGCATGCATCACGCCCTCGTTGACGGAGCGGTATGGGAGGTCGGTGGTTTCGTGGATAGGGAGAGCGTCCATATCGGCACGAAGGGCGATAGTCGGTCGAACTGACGCCCCTTTTATCGTCGCCACGACACCTGTTCCGGCGATATCTGATTGAAACTCAATGTTCTTTGAAGCGAGACATTTCTTTATGAGTTCAGCGGTTTCTTTCTCACAGAAGCTCAGTTCAGGGTGCTGATGAAGCTGTCGACGAATCGCCACGACCTCATCGAAATACGCGTCACACTTGGATTTTATCAGCTGCCTCATTTTTAATTTTATTTTTTGCAAAAATAAAAAAAATATTAGTACCTTTGCGCTCCAATTATAAGAGTCGAAAAAAAAATTAAAATATAAAAATAAACGAACATGAAAAAGGAAGTAAAATTTAGTCTTGTCTACCGCGACATGTGGCAGAGCTCAGGCAAATACGTGCCTCGCAAGGACCAGCTGGAAAAGATTGCGCCGCTCATTATCGAGATGGGTTGCTTCGACCGTGTGGAGACCAACGGCGGTGCTGCCGAACAGGTCAACCTGCTTTATGGCGAGAACCCGAACCCGTCGGTACGCGCATTCACAGCAGCATTGCATAAAGGCGGCATCGAGTGCCACATGCTCGACCGCGCTCTCAACGCATTGAGAATGAACCCTGTGCCAGCCGACGTGCGTCAGCTGATGTATAAGGTGAAGAAAGCTCAGGGCGTCGACATCACTCGTATCTTCTGCGGCTTGAACGACGTGCGTAACATCATCCCGTCGATTCAGTGGGCTAACGAAGCAGGCATGATCTCACAGGCTGCCATGAGTATCACCTATTCACAGGTGCATACCGCCGAGTATTACATGCACATGGCCGATGAGCTCATCGCCGCCGGTGCTAAGGAAATCGCTTTGAAAGACATGGCAGGCGTCGGTCGTCCTGTCACATTAGGCAAGATTGTGAACCATATCAAGACACAGCACCCTGAGATTAAGGTGCAGTATCACGGTCACACCACCCCAGGCCTCTCTATGGCATCAATGCTCGAGGTCTGCAAGGCCGGCTGCGACTACGTCGACGTGGCAATGGAGCCGCTGTCATGGGGCACCGTCCATCCTGACGTCATCAGCGTACAGGCTATGTTGAAAGACGCTGGTTTCCTCGTGAAAGATATCGACATGAAGACCTACATGGCTGCCCGCAGCATGACACAGAGCTTCATCGACGACTTCCTTGGCTACTGGATCGACCCACGCAACCGTTACATCAACTCATTACTGTTAGGCTGCGGCCTTCCAGGTGGCATGATGGGTTCTTTGATGGCCGACCTCAAGCCGGTACACGCCGCTATCAACATGAACCGCAAGAATCAGGGTCTTCCTGAGCTTTCAGAAGACGAGATGCTCGTCGAGCTGTTCGATGAGGTTCAGAATATCTGGCCTAAACTCGGCAACCCGCCATTAGTGACGCCGTTCAGCCAGTACACCAAGAACATCGCATTGATGAACCTCTTTGCGATGAGCAAGGGCGAGCCTCGTTACGAGACATCTATCGACCCTGCCGCTTGGGACATGATCCTCGGCAAAGCCGGAAAACTCCCGGGCACACTGGCACCGGAGATCGTGGAACTCGCCAAGAAGAAAGGCTTCGAGTTCTTCACAGGCAACCCACAGGACAACTACCCGGACGCACTTCCACATTTCATCGAAGAGATGAAGAAAGAGGGCTGGGATCGCGGTCAGGACGACGAAGAGCTGTTCGAGTTTGCAATGCACGAGAAACAGTATCGTGAATACAAGTCTGGCGAGGCAAAACGCCGTTTCAACCAGGAACTCGAGGAAAAGATGAAGAAAGAAGCCGAGAAGAGCGGCGTCAGCGTCAACCTCGACGACCTTAGAAAGATGCGTCACCCGAACGCCGAGACAGTGACAGCGCCTACAGGCGGACAGGTCATCTGGGAACTCGACGCCTATGAGAAGTCAATGGCACCAGCCACAGGCACCAAATACAAAGAAGGCGATACCTTCTGCTACATCCAGACGCCTTACGCGCCTGAGGAGGTGAAGACCAACTGGAGCGGCAAGCTCGTGGAAGTCGTAGCCGAACAAGGTAAAAACGTGAAAAAAGGTGATATTTTAGCTTTCATCGAGAAATAAATTTGAAAAAAAAGGGCGGATAAATGGTTCGCCCTTTTATTTTTATTTGTATATTTGCATGTTAAAAAACTTAAAATAACAAACTTAAATATTATTCATATGAAAAAAACTCTACTTTTCATTGCAGCATTTCTGATGTCAGTATCAGTATTTGCACAGACAAGAGCAACATTCATCAATGAGCATTTCAACGGCTCATCAGCACCTGACGGTTGGCACGTCGTAGGAGCTGGCACAAGCAACTGGGGCATCTCAGCTACACAGAATGCCGGTGGCGAGCCTAACGAACTCGTCCTCGTTTGGAGCCCTCAGTTCAACGGAACATCACGCATGGTGATGCCAGCTGTTGACCTCACAGGTGTTTCAAATGTCGTCGTCAGCTTCAAACACGCTCTCGACAACTATTCAGGCGCTCACACAATCGGTATTGCAACATCATCAGACGGTGGTACCACATGGAATGAAGGCTGGTCACAGAGCTACAGCTCAAGCAACGTTTGGACTGTAACACAGAACATCTCAACAGCCGATATGGGCAACAGCGATGTTTTGTTCTGCCTCTTCTACACAGGTAACAGCTACAACATCAACAACTGGTATTTCGATGATATCGAGATCTACTCACAGGAAAACCTCGACCTCTCATTAAACAGCATTGATATGAACAGCACAATGGGTGCAGGCGATGCTAACATCACCTTCACAGTTCAGAACAAAGGTCTTGAAACCGTCAACCAATTCAAGATGGGTTATCAGATCAATGAAGAAGAACCAGTTGAAGAAGTGTTTAATGCAACATTGGAGCCTTTAGCATCACAGCAGTTCTCATTTGCAGCACCAGTGTCTTTCCTTCCTGGTTCATACGACATCACAGTCGCTGTCATGGAAGTGAACGGCGGCGATGACGATGATCCTGCAAACAACCTCATGACAAAGCACATCAACGTAGCTCTCGGCGAGACACAGAGAATCGTTATGATTGAGCACTTCTCAAGCTCAACATGCGGACCATGCGTCAGCGTGAACACTCAGATGGGCACCCTCACAAACAACAACCCTGGCAAATTCACCTACACAAAATATCAGATGAACTGGCCTGGCAACGGTGACCCATATTACACAGAAGAAGGCGGCGTGAGAAGAATCTTCTACGGCGTGAACGCAGTGCCAAACGTGGTCCTCGAAGGAAATAACCTCGGCGCAACATCTGTGAACCAGAATCAGTTAGACTCACATTACAACACACCTTCATTCGCAGACGTGAGAGGTTCATTCAACATTGACGGCAACACCATCAACGTTAAGGTTGACTTCATGTCATACTACGAAATGACTACTGACAAAGCATTCGTGACAGTGAACGAAAAAGTCACCACAGGCAACGTCGGAACAAACGGTGAGACTTCATTCCATCATGTCTTCATGAAATTCTTGACCTCACCTTCAGGCGACGATCTCAACGTCCCTGCAGGCGAAGCACAGCATTTCGAATGGAGTCAGGACATGACAGGCACTCACGTTGAGGAAATGACAGACCTCGAGGTGTCAGCATGGATTCAGAATATGTCATCACAGGAAGTCCTCAACAGCCACTTCATGTATGAATACACCGACATCCACCCATATCCAGTGCAGAACTTCGTTATTGAAGAAGGCGAAGGCGGCGTCACATTGACATGGGATGCTCCAGAAGGCGGCAACGCTCTGGCTTACAACGTCTATCTCAACGGCAACATCATTGATGAGAGCATCACTGAGACAGAGGTGGTTTACAATTGCGAATATGGCTACTATGTCTTCGCAGTCGAAGCACTCTATGAAAATGGTATGACTTCAGTGAAGATTGTTAAAGGTGTCGACTACAAAGATCACACTACAGTTGCTGAAAATCAGGAGAATGCTTACAACATCTATCCTAACCCAACCAACGGCAACATCACCGTTAGCGGCGAAAGCATCAGCTTAGTTGAAGTTTACAACATCTGCGGTCAGAAAGTTATCTCTCTCGAGACAAAGGCCAGCAGCGTGAACGTCAACATGAGCGAGCTCACAGCAGGCGTTTACATGGTGAAGATCGTTGACAACAACGGCAACGCTACTGTTAACAAAGTCGTTAAAAGATAGTTAGCAGTTAGAAATTAGCAGTTAAAAAAAGGCCTCTTGGATCCAAGAGGCCTTTTTTATTACAAACAAACACCTTCTAACTCCTAACTCCTAACTGAACGAAGTTCTTGATTTCTTCCTTGGTGGCGTTCACGCTGAAAACGTGGTCTGGTTTCAAATACCAGACATCATTATGTTCTTTGAACAATGCCTCGCCGCCACCGGTGATATTGAGCATGATGACGTCGTCGGCTTTGACCTGTTTGTTTTCTATAGCCTGAATGAGCGATGCTGTCGCCACACCTGCTGCGTGATAGATATCGACACCCTCGAGCTCTTTGAACATGTCGCAAGCCTTCTGTGCCTCGTCGTTGGTCACTGCGAAGAAGTCGCCGTCGGTATCGACCATAGCGTCGTACAAGCCTCCTGCCAATGAATATGGCGGTTTGCGGTTCGAGAGCACCTTAGCCACTATCTCTGAAGCGTCTTTACGAGCCTGTTCAGCGTCGTAAGGCAACATTGCGCGTGAATGAGCCTTCCATGCGTCATACATCGGGGTGAACGGCTTATTCTGTGACACATACAGCTTAGCTTTGTTTGTGCCAAATCTTCCGTCCTCAATGAAACGCAGGTTGGCTTCCCATGCCGCGATGGCACCTGTGCCGCTACCCACAGCCTGGAAGTAATAATCCGGGATGCGACCGATAGTTGTCACAGCCGACATCATAGTGGTGCTCATGCCGTCACGACGCGCGATGTTCTTGGCGCCGCCCTCAGCAAAGAAGCCGTCCATCTCACAGACGATATTACCTAAATTAATAGCGTCGAAATAGTCGCTGCCGCTCTCGGTGCAAAGCAGCTTCACACAAGGATTGAGCGGTTTCTCAAACCATAACGCGTTGATATTATCTTCCGGAACTGTCAGCAAAAGCTTGATATTGTTGTCGGAGCACACCTGTGCGAAAGCTCTCGCCGTGTTACCTGCCGACGACACCACCATCACCTGCTCGCGAAGCTTGCTGTCGAGACGTGCGCACACTGAATATGCCTCGGTCTCCTTGAATGAGCAGGTACGCATTTTAGCGCCAATCTGAGGAAAATATCCATTAAAAGTGATGTATAAATTATTGAGTCCCAGCTTCTTGGCGAGTTTCTCGCTCTTATATGTCACTGGGCAGGAAGCGCCTTTCAAAAGGTTCTTCAGAGGCATCCAGTCGGCAAAACGGTAAAGACCCTCGTTCTCCTCTTTCACCTCGAGTTGTTTCTTCTCATAAATTGCTCGGATAAGACTCGGTTTCTCACTGTTCGGGAAGTCGAGCATCCAGCCAGAATCTTCGCAAACGCGACCATCAGCCACGCATTGCACCTGATACTTCGTTGGTTTAAACGTCATATACAAAAAACATTATTTCAAAGTCGCAAAGATAGTAAAATATATTACTATTTTGAAAAAAAGATAAAATTTTTCTTTTTTTTCCTAGATTTATTAATAATAATTACTTATTTTTGTGCATCGAAAATGAGTAATTATAACACCATGAAAGACTTGAAACATTTAATTTTAGTAGCTGCGGCGATGTTTTTTGCCATTTCGGCGCAGGCTCAGAAAGAAGAAAAACCAGTTTATCAAATCACTGACGATGTCGAGGTACCTCACACCATTGTGCAGAACCAGGCAAGATCTGGAACGTGTTGGTGCTTTGCGGGTACAGGCTTCGTTGAAGCTGAGATTTTAAGAAAATACGATGTGAAACTCAACCTTTCGGAGATGTATTCGGTACGTTGGGCTTACACCAAGAAATTCGACCGCTTCGTGCAACTGCACAGCGCCACCAACCTCAGCTGCGGCGGCGAGGTCATCGATGTGCTTTACGCCATCACCGACGCTGGCATGATCACTGATGAGGCATACAGCGGCCTCGTCATCGGCGACGACAAACACAATCACAGCGAGCTTCAGAAAGCTGTCGAAGGTTATGCCAAATTAGTGACACAGAAAAGCAACGGACGCATACTTTATGAAACCTATCCTAAGGTCTTGAACGGCATTCTCGACGGATATCTCGGCGTGGTGCCTGAGAATTTCGAATACGAAGGCGTGAAATACACTCCTAAGTCATTTGCTGAGAAATATGCTCTCGACATCAACGAATACGTGCAGTTCTCATCATTCATGGATCAGGAGATGTACAAACCGTTCCTCCTCCTCATCCCTGACAACTGGACCTACACCATGACTTATAACATGGGCTTCGACGAGATGATGGCTGAAGTTGACAACGCATTGAACAACGGTTACACCGTAGGTTGGGCACAGGATGTCAGCGACAAAGGCTTCTCACGCAAAGACGGTCTCGCCATCGTCCCTGAAGACGATGTCAACAAGATTCGTGAAAGCAATCCGAAGGCATTCAAGAAGATGACCGACCAGGAAATCATGGAGAAACAGTATGCATTTGAGTTTGTGATTCCGGAAAAGGAAGTCACCGAGGAGATGCATCAGCGCGCTTACAACGACTGGAGCACCGGCGATGACCACAGCATGTTGCTCGTCGGCATCGCTCACGACCAGAACGGAAATAAATATTATAAGGTGAAAAACTCTTGGGGCGAAAGCGGTCCTTACAAAGGCTACTGGTACTGCTCAGAAGAGTTCGTGAAGCTCCACACAGTGTTCTTCACAGTAAACAAAGCCGCTTTCAGCGACGGAATGAAAAATAAACTCTTCTAGTCGTCATTTCGACCGACCGAAGGGAGTAGAGAAATCTCATATACAGAAATTATTAACAAATCAAAATAATAAACAAATGAAATTCAGACATTTTTTAATGGCAGCCGCTATGTTGATTAGCGTGCCAACATTCGCACAAGCTCCTGAAAAGGACGCAAAATCAGAAGAAGAAGGTTACAAATTTGAAGTCATCAAGGAATTACCTATGACATCAGTGAAAGACCAGAACAGAGCCGGTACATGCTGGTGCTATTCAACACTCGGTTTCTTCGAGGCAGAATTGCTTCGTATGGGCAAGCCAGAGTACGATTTCTCAGAGATGTACATCGTTTACAAGACATATCAGGATCGTGCTGACCGTCACGTCCGCACACACGGCGATGTCTCTTATGCAGAAGGCGGCTCATTCGGCGATGTCATCTATGCCATCAAACACTACGGTCTCGTTCCGGATGTGGAGATGAGCGCAGGTCAGATGCACGGCGACAGCCTCACCGACTTCTCAGAGTTTTCTAACGTCAGCGGCAGATTCCTCGAAGGTGTTGTCAAGACCAAGAAGCTTCAGCTCGGCACAGACGAGAACCACACCCCACTTTGGAAGACAGCTTTCGACGGCATCCTCGACGCCTACATCGGCAAATGCCCAGAGAAGTTCACCTACAACGGCAAAGAATACACTCCAATGGAGTTCGCAAAATCAACAGGTTTGAACATGGACGACTATGTCAACATCGCTTCATTTGCACATCAGCCATGGTATGAGCCATTCGTCATCGAGGTTCAGGACAACTGGCGCTGGGGCAAGGCATACAACCTCCCAGTCGATGAGTTCATGGAGGTGATGAACTACGCTATCGACAACGGTTACCCGATCGCATGGGGTGCTGACGTCAGCGAGAGCGGCTGGCTCAGAGGCAAGATGGCTGGCGTTTGCGTCCTCCCAGACCTCAAGAACCAGGCAGCAGACAAATCAGGAACAGACTTCGCACACTGGAACGGCCTCAGCGCAGCTGACCGTCAGAGAGAAGCTATGAGCAAGCCTACACCACAGCGCTGGGTCACCGACCAAGACCGTCTCGACGCTTACAACAACTACGAGACAACCGACGACCACGGCATGGTGATCTACGGAAAGGCAAAAGACCAGATGGGCAACATCTACTTCATGGTGAAGAACTCATGGGGCGATGCAGGCAACTACCACGGCAACTGGTATGCATCAGAGGCTTTCGTGCGTTACAAAACCTTGAACTACGTCGTTCATAAAGACGCTCTTCCAAAGGCAATCAGAAAGAAACTCGGAATTAAATAAATTTTTTAAAACCTAACTTAACCTAAAAAAATTCAACTATGAAAAAGCTTTCATTTATGATTCTTGCATTGTTCTGGGGAACAATTGCTTTTGCACAAGCTGATCAAGTCTCAAGTGAAAAGAAGGCTGTTGACCAGTACGGCAACAAAGTCGAAGTACAAGACGTATTTGCCTCCGACCGTGACGGCATCCTCGTTTTCGAGTCGAAAAATAAAGACTACAAATTCTGGTTTGACTCCAGAGTTCAGGTCGATTTTGCCAACTACTTCGGCGAACAGAAATGGGCTGACAACATCGGTGACGGCGCAAGTCTCCGCCGTGCCCGTTTTGCTGTCAAGGCTCAGATCACTCCACAATGGTATGGTGAGGTCGATATGGAACTGGCAAACGGTTCATTCGAGCTCAAAGACGCTGTGGTACGTTACACAGGCCTCAAAAACTGGCAGTTCACTGTCGGTAACATGAAGCCTGACTTCTCTATCTCACGTAACACCTCGTCACGTTACCTTGAATTCATGGAACGTCCTATGGTTGTCAACGCATTCGCACCAAGTCGTCACCTCGGTATCTTCGCCAAATATGCTGGCAAGTACTTCTTCGCAGGAGCAAGCATCTTGTTCCAGGAGATCGAAGGACAGGAGACACGCGACTTCGTTGAGAAAAACAACAAGGACTACGGCATGGATGAAGGCGTATCATACGTCGGAAAACTCGTTGTCCGTCCTATCAACGAACTTGACTACGGTATCCACATCGGTGGTGCTTTGATGTTTGACACTCCTAAGACATCTGATGAGACTGGTGTTTACAGCACCACACGCTTCAGCACTCGTAACTCAACAAACATCAACCGTAAAAAGTATGTTGACACCGACGATATCAAGAACATCGACCACGACCTCATCGGAACAGTGGAACTCGCAGGTCACTACAATGGTCTGCGTGTCGAGACCGCTTGGATTTCTGATTGGACATACATGAAGAAGATCACCAACATCACCAAGCCATATCATTCCTATGGTTGGTATATTGAAGGCGGTTATCTCCTCTTCGGTGGAAAACAGACCTACGACAATGGCGGCGCCAAGTTCAACCGCGCACGCAATGGCCGTAAATGGGGTGATGTGGAACTCTCACTCAAGTACGAATTCATCGACTTAAACGACTATGAAGGACGTGGCGTTGATGCCATCTACGGTGGTGCAGCCGACCTCTTCGGTGCAGCACTTAACTTCTACCTCGGAAAGAACGTGAAAATCGCTCTTAACTACCAGTACGTTAACAACGACCGTTATGCTAACGGAAAAGGCAAACTCTATGTGGGTCTTGACGCCAACGGCCTCCCGACTAAGGACTACACCCAGGTCGTGGCAGGCGCAGGCGATGCCGGCGTGAACTACCACATGCTTTCTGGCCGTTTCCAGATAGCTTTCTAACAAATGATAATGTTTTACTTTAAAGATTAAAAATATGAAAAAGATATTATTTGTGGCATTAGCCCTTGTTTTCGGACTGGTTTCTTGCGTGAAAGACAAACCATACCCAGGTATCACCATCACTAACGTCAGCTACAGCCCGACAGCTGTTACCGAGTTCTCAAACGTGACGGTGTCAGCAACAATCACAAGTTTCAACGACTTCACAGCCAAGTTGGTCTACACAGTCAATAATGGCAATAATGAACTCGTTATGACAGCGGCAGGAGACGTCTTTACCGCAGTCATCCCTGCACAGCCTAACAACACCACTGTGAGCTTCTATGTCGAGGCAAGCAACAAAGATGTCACCACGACATCAGCTACGATGAGCTATACAGTAGGTGCAGTGCCTGTCAACTACAACGCACTCCGTCTCAACGAGCTCAACGGCAACGATAAATTCATCGAGATCTACAACACAGGCAATGAAGCCATCAACCTCAACGGTGTGTATATCGTGAAAGACGGTACCACCACCAACTGGACTGGCGACAACAGCATCAATCTCAACGCCGGTGAATACCTGCTGCTTTACAGCGTCGACGTTCAGCAAGATCATCCGGAGCACCCTGCTAACCTCATCTTCAGCACCGGTCTCTCCGCAAAGAAGAACGTGCGTATCCAGCTCTTCACACCTGCTGGTGAAAGCATCGACGACTTCAACCTCGTTGACATCGACCAAAACGGCGCAGCTTATAACTACCCTGGCAACCAGGCTCCAGCATCATACAGCCGTAACGCCGATGGTGACTGGTATTATTCAGATGCCACACCAGGCGCAGCCAACGTTGATGGCGAAAACATCGTGTTAGGTCTCGAAGGTGGTACACCTCCTACCCCTCCAACACCTGACTATACCAACATCGTGCTCAACGAGTTGAACGGCGACACCAAGTTCATCGAGATCTATAACAAAGGTGAGCTCGACCTCGCAATCGAAGGCTGGTATATTACAAAGGACGGCAATGAGACTGACATTAAGTGGACTGCTGACGCAACAGTCGTTGTCCCTGCTCACGGCTATGTCCTCCTTTACAGCGTCGATGTCCAGGTTGACCATCCGGAGCATCCTGAAAACCTCTTCTTCAACAGCGGTCTCTCAGCAAAGAAGACGGTGCGCATCGCCCTTTACATGGCTGACGGCACCGAGAGAGACGTCTTCACAAGAGGCACGACAGGCGAATGGGGACAGACCATCAGCAACGTCTCTCCTCAGTCATACGCACGTACTCCTGACGGCGGCGATTGGAAACTCGCTGACCCGACACCAAATGCAGCTAACCCTGCAACTGGCGACGACATCCCACAGGAATAATTCGGTTTAACACCTAATAAATCGGCCCTTCGACAGGCTCAGGAACCTTGGCTTTCAAAGCTAAGGCACCCCTGAGCCAGTCGGAAGGTCCTGTTGAGGTATTTATTTTTTGAATTTTAAATCTTTAATCAAGATATGGCAAAAGAAGAAATGAAAATCGGCGAAGTGTCAAAGCCGAGATTTGAGTTCCGTTCATTCGGACAATGCTTCTGCGAAGCACACAAACGCATGGCACGCCTCTCAGCACCGGTCCCGGAGAAAGTCTGGGAACGCCTGAGCGATGAAATCTATATCATCTCACGTAAGAACGATATCAACAACACCAAAATCCGTGATGGCAAGATGGATATCAAGACTTACGTACAGACTGTCGACGGCCTCGAGCAGTGGAATCCTCTCATGAAGGGCGAGTTCCCTATCGCTAAGGAAGTCCTCGAGAAAGAAGTGTTCCCGGCATTCATGGTCGAGATGCCTAAGCTCACCAAGGACACCTACACATACGAAGAGTTCATCGCCATGGTGAAGGCCAACCCTGACCTCGCTGCAGTGCGCGTCCACAAACGCCGCTTCGGTTACATGGTCAACGACACCATCTGCGAGTTCGGCGAGGTGCTCATCAACGGAGCTAAGATCGTCACCATCAACTCGGAGTCAACAGAGATCGAAGACATCAAGAAGACCATCAAAGACTGCGGTCTCGAAGGTGTCGAGAATATCAATTATTTACAGGCTATTAAGCGCGTCATCGGCATGTCCGACAAACCGCTCGCAAACGAATAATAACTATGGCACAGGAAATAGAAAAGAAGTTTTTGGTAAAGGGTGACTTCAAAGCTGAAGCATTCAAAGCCACACGTATCACCCAAGGTTATCTCAGCAGCGTGCCTGAGCGCACCGTCCGCGTGAGAGTGAAGGGCGACAAGGGTTACATCACCATCAAAGGCATCGGCAACGCATCAGGCGCAGCACGTTTTGAGTGGGAAAAGGAAATCCCTGTCGACGAGGTACAGCAGCTCCTCGAGATCTGTGAGCCGGGCGTCATCGACAAGACACGTTATCTTGTAAAGAACACCGACGGCAAACACACCTGGGAAGTCGACGAGTTCTACGGCGACAACGACGGCCTCACAGTGGCTGAAGTCGAGCTCACCGACGAGAACGAGCCTTTCGACAAACCTGCATGGCTTGGCGAAGAGGTCACCGGCGACCCGAAATATTTCAATTCAATGCTGATGAAGAATCCATATAAGAATTGGAAATAAATCATTGTAGAGACGTCATAATATGGCGTCTCTACATACCCTTCAATAACCTATAACCAATAAACAATAAGCAACAATGGCATTCGACCCTTTGGATATGAACAACTACAAGGTGGAAAAGCTGCCGAAGATGCAGAAATCCTCCTTCGAGCAATGGATGGCACGCCTCGGCGGACCAATAGCCATCATCGCCTTCATCCTTCTCTATTGGTTCGTCCCGATAGGGTTCATCGACAACCTGGATCCCGACATGCTGACAGCGAAGGCTCTGAAACGATATAACGACATCGGTGGAGAGGCGTTCCTGCGCTCCAACTACGCCATGTTCGCCATCTTCGTAGCAGGTCTTATCCTTTGGATGACAGAGGCCATTCCAAACTATCTCACCTCCTTATTGATAATATTAGGCATTGTGATATGCAACGTCACGACGCAGAAGGAAGCCCTCGCACAGCTGGGACATCCTGTCATGTGGCTTAATATCTTGTCATTCGTCTTGGCAAGCATGCTCGTCAAGACGCAATTTGCCAAAAGGCTCGCGCTCGCCTTCGTGATAAAATTCGGCAAGAGCGCCAAGGGAGTTCTCTGGAGCTTCCTTATCATCAACCTGGTGCTGTCGGCGTTCATCTCCGCCACCACGGTGAAAGCCACCATCATGCTGCCTATCTTCATGACGGTGTGCGCCATCTACGGAGCATCAAACGGCAACCGGAACAACTTCGGACGTAACCTCGTGATACAGAACCTGTTCCAGGTGAATGTCGGTGCCAACGCCTTCTACACAGGCAGCGGCGCTCACCTGTTAGCTATATCGCTCATCGCAGGATTCGCAGGCAGCTGCGACTTCGGCTATTCCGACTGGCTCGTGGCATGCGGCCCTATGAGCGTCATCACCCTCGCAGTAGGCTTGATGCTCGGCATCTATGTCTTCTTCCCGATGAAGAAAGAAGAACAGAAACCTCAGATTGAAGGCGGCTTGGAACGTCTGAAACAGGAACTCGACGCCATGGGTAAGATGAAAGCCGAGGAATACAAGGCAGTGGGCATCTTCTTCCTCGTGCTTATCCTCTGGATCACCAAAGGCACATTCCATAATATCGACGAGACCATAGTGGCTTTGCTTGGCGCTATCTTGGCATTGCTCCCAGGCATCGGCGTGGTGAAATGGAACGACGTCGACATCCCGTGGCACCTCATGCTCTTCTCAGCCGGCGCCTACACCCTCGGCTCAGGTCTCAACGCCACCGACCTCCCGAACACCATGGTCAACGCAGGCTTCGACAGCCTCGGCATCACTTCAAGCACACCGTTCTGGGTGCTTTACGTCATCCTCACCTTCCTGATGCTTTACTCAGGACTGGTATTCCAAAGCAAGACCATCAGAACGATGGTGTTTGTCCCTATCGCACTCGGCGTGGAGGCACGCTTCGGATTCCCGCTCATGAGCCTCTCTCTGCCAGTGGCAATGTTAATCGAACACGTCTACGTGCTGCCGTTCAACAGCAAACCGGCGGCGCTGCTATATAACACGAACATGTACAGCATGACCGACGCCTTCAGATACGGCATCACCATGATGACATTCGCCTGGGTCTTGATACTCCTCTGGGGCGAGACAGTCCTAAAATGGATGGGCATCACACCAGGTCTGTTCTAATAAAACCTTAAAAATATGATAGAGATCCAGACAAAAATACACGATAAGTTCTCCGTAGAGTTTAAAGTCGGCTTCAGCGGAAGAGAAGACGCCAAGATGGATTATTTTGACGTCAACTCTTGGATTTTTATCCCTAACGGACTGTATATCAACAAAAACACATACAGTAAAGACCGTTTCTACACCGACATGAAGTCGAACATCCGACTGATAACACCGTCGTTTTCTTTACGTCAGATGGTGGAAGGCGACGATGCCCCGATTAAACATGTCATAAATTCATTGGACAATATCAACGAGTTCGAGTTCCAGATGAAGCTCTTCGGCTCAATTTTCAAAAGCTCCATCCGCGATGCCTCGTCCGATATCATCAATGAAAAAAATCAAGATAATCTAATCCGGAAATGCTCCGACTATATCTATGATTTACGACTCGTTCTTCAGTCATATCGCAGAATTCATAACATGATTGACCCGAAAAACGAGACGATGCTGGCAAAATTCAGGTTCACAGACGAGTTTATCAGCCATCAGCTGCAAATCCAAACGATGAAGGTCATAAAGGCTTTACAAAGTCTTGAAGGCTTACAAGACGCCATAAATGCTCTGATTGACACCCTGAAAGAAGAGACTGAATACAAGATTTCGAAAGGTTATAGCCACGTCATCATCAACGACGACGCCAATAACCGCAAACTCGTGAACCATCACAGCAAGCTGAAGAAATATATCGAAAGCGCATTATATCTCAACGTGAACACCACTCAGGACGGTCAAGCGGTGAAACAGATTTCGTTCAGCCTCGCCGCTGGTCTGGCAATGATGGTGTACCTGCTCATCACCACACTGTTCCAGAAATATCTGGGCAACTACCCAAACCTGATTTTCTTTATCCTTGTCATCTTTTATATCCTGAAGGACCGTATCAAGGAACTCACCCGTTGGATGTTCGCCTATCAGCTGAAAGACAAGTATTACGACAACAAAACTGTCATCAGCATAAAAGACAATAAAGTCGGAATCTTCAAGGAAGGCATGGACTTCATCTCAGAGGACAAGGTGCCTGACGAGGTGATGAAGCTACGTCGGCGCACTCGACTCGAAGTCGAAAACAAGCTCCTCGACGAGAAGATAATTCTTTACAGAAAACGTGTGGAGATTGACAACGTGACGCTGCACAACCAATATGATTATGAGTTTAAAGGCATCAACGACATCATCCGTTATCATGTCAACTTTCTGACAAAGAAGATGGACAACCCCGAGACACTCATCGACTGCCTCGACGAGCAAGGTAACGTGCAGACCGTCAAAGCGGAACGAATCTACACCTTACATTTCGTTTTACAATTCAAATGGGAAGACCAGATTGAATACCGCGATTTCCACGTTAACGTGAACCGCAACGGAATCGTCGATATCAGTTAGGATTTATTTCTTCATTACTTCAAAGCCCTTACCATAGACTCCCATCACGGTGTTGACGGAGACGAATGCCTTCGGGTCTTCTTGTTTCACGATGCGAATGACAGGCTGGCACTCTGTTTTGCGCACGACGGCCATCAAGATGTCGCTGTCCTGTTTCGTATACCAACCGGTTCCACGGATCACAGTGACGCCACGATGAATCTCATTTCCGATTCTGTTGGCGATAACCTCAGGTTTTGATGAGAAAATGAACATCTGCACCGACTGTTTACTTCCTGTGAAGGCGAGGTCCATGCAGTAGCTGCTCACGAAGTTACCGACCAAGCTGTAGATGATAAGCTCCACACGCTCAAGGATTTCCAAGTCCTGGAACACGAAGAACGAGCTTCCGATGATGACGAGGTTCATCGCCAGTGTGAAGCGACCGAGAGAGATATTGCGGTATTTGTTGACCACCATGGTGATGATATCGACGCCGCCGGTGCTGCCTCCCGAAAGGAATATTATTCCGTTGGCGAAGCCGCCGATGCCGCCTCCGATGATGGCTGCGAGGAATTTATCTGATATGACAGGCACATCGCCGATGATATTTTGCAACAGCGAGAAGAAGAAAGCCATCACCGCGATGCAATAAATCGTCTTCACGCCGAATCTCCATCCTAAGATCTTGATAGAGAATATGATAAGGATAGCGTTAAGTGTGAAAATGGTATAACCTGTCGAGAGACCTGTCACCCAATATACGATGGTAGCGATACCGTTGACGCCGCCGCCCAACATGTTGTTCGGGATAAGGAAGGCTGTCCAGCCGAGTGCTATGATGAACAAACAGACGGTGATTACAGCGTAATTCTTGATTTCGATGAGGATGTTTGATGTTTTTTTCATGTTATTCTTGTTTTTTTACTTAACAAAAAAGACTTAAAACATTGTTTGCCAATATCTTAAGTCTCTATCTCTTTTCGTACCTGAGGCCGGGGTCGAACCGGCACGTCCACAATGGACACAGGATTTTAAGTCCGGCGCGTCTACCGATTCCGCCACTCAGGCACTTATATCTTAGAGCGGAAAACGAGACTCGAACTCGCGACCCCGACCTTGGCAAGGTCGTGCTCTACCAACTGAGCTATTTCCGCAAAAACTTCGTTTTTGCGGCTTTTCGTCGCGACTCGGAAAAACAAATCTTGATTTGTTTTTCGCTCGCTGCTCCGAAAAGTCCGCTTACGATTTGCAAGATTCTTAATTATTTGAAAGAACCCAGAGCGGAAAACGAGACTCGAACTCGCGACCCCGACCTTGGCAAGGTCGTGCTCTACCAACTGAGCTATTTCCGCTTAAAATTGCGGTGCAAAGATACGGCTTTTTTTAATACTGCCAAACTTTTTTCAAAAAAATTTTTGATTACTGACTTTTAAAACATAAGTCATTAGTCATCAATTCTTTAGCCTTCAGCTTTCGAAGAAAGGTGGCAGTTGAAAAATGACGACTAATGACGGAAATCAATAATTTTTCAGCATTTTTTTGATTTCATTGAGCTTCATCAGTGCCTCAACAGGAGTCAAAGTGTCGATATTGATGTTTAGGATATCATCTTTGATTTGCAAAAGCAGCGGGTCATCGAGCTGGATGAAGCTGAGCTGCATATTGTCGATTTGCTTGCTTTCCTTGATGGCTTCGTCGAGATTATCATGCGAATGTGACTTCTCGAGCATCGAGAGCAGTGCATCGGCCCTATCGATGACTTTACGAGGCATTCCTGCCATTGCCGCCACATGGATACCGAAGCTGTGCGCGCTGCCGCCTCTCTTGAGTTTTCTCAAAAAGACGACTTTGTTTCCTACTTCTTTCACTGTCACATGGTAGTTTTTAATCCTCTTGAACGACGCTTCCATCTCGTTAAGTTCGTGATAGTGAGTGGCAAACATCACCTTGGCACGCATAGTCGGATGCTCATGGAGGTATTCCGTGATTGCCCAGGCGATGCTGATGCCGTCGTAGGTACTGGTGCCTCGTCCGATCTCGTCAAGCAAGATCAAGCTACGGTTAGAGACGTTGTTCAAGATAGATGCCGTCTCGTTCATCTCGACCATAAAAGTAGACTCACCGGATGAGATATTGTCGCTTGCGCCGACGCGTGTGAATATCTTGTCGACCAAGCCGATACGGGCTGCGGTGGCTGGCACAAACGAGCCAATCTGCGCCAGCAGCACTATAAGTGCTGTCTGGCGCAGTAAGGCCGACTTACCAGACATATTCGGACCGGTAATAATTATGATCTGCTGTTTTTCTCTGTCAAGATAAACATCGTTTGAGATATACTCCTCGCCCACCGGCATCATCTGCTCTATCACAGGATGTCTACCCTCCTTAATATCAATGACATACGAGTCATCGACAGTTGGCATGACATAGTTGTTGTTCAAAGCGATGTAGCCGAAATTGACAAGGCAGTCGATTTTTGCCACCAGCGCGGCGTCGAGCTGTATCGGAGCCACAAACTCGGCCGTGGCAGTGATAAGTTCGTTATAAACTTTATCTTCAATAATCTGAATTCTCTCTTCAGCACCTAGGATTTTCTGTTCGTATTCCTTCAGCTCCTCAGTGATATAACGCTCAGCATTCGCCAGTGTCTGCTTGCGAATCCATTCAGCAGGCACCTTGTCTTTATGCGTGTTGGTAACCTCGAGATAATAGCCGAACACGTTATTAAATCCCACTTTCAGCGAAGAAATGCCAGTAGCTTCCATCTCGCGATGTTGTATATTAATAAGGTAATCCTTACCTGAGCGTGAGAGGTTTCTCAAATCATCGAGTTCCTCATTAACGCCATCCGCGATGAAATTGCCTTTAGACGTTATCGCAGGAGCATCGGGACGAATCTCTTTGCTGATTCTGTTTTTTATTGATTCACAAGGGTTTAGCTGTTCAGCAAAGGCTTTTACCGAGGCATTGTCGCTTCCCTGACAGAGATTTCTAATCACCTTGATTTGTTCGAGAGCATGCGCGACTTGCAGGAGCTCGCGAGGGTTTACCCGAGCGAGCGACACTTTGGAGATAAGTCGTTCCAAATCACCGACTTGACGTATCGCATCCTGAAATTTTGCGATGACATCTCTGTTTTTATAGAAATAATCTACAACCTCATAGCGGGCTTGAATCTGCTCTTTGTTTTTCAGAGGCAGCGAGATCCAGCGGCGCAAAAGTCGCGAACCCATTGGCGACACAGTCTTGTCAACCACATCGATGAGCGTTTTAGCGTTAGGATTCGGGGTGTTCAGAAGCTCGAGGTTACGGATTGTGAACTTGTCGAGCCACACAAACTGTCCCTGGTCGATTCGCGAAAGCGAGGTGATATAATCTATCTTATCGTGTTGAGTCTCATGTAGATAATGGATGGCAGCACCAGCCGCGACAATGCCTTTCGGGAAGTCGTCGACGCCAAATCCTTTCAGCGAGGTGGTGTTGAAATGACGTGTCAGTATATCTTTGGCATAATCGTCGGTAAACACCCAGTCGTCGAACACCGTCAGGAAATACTTATCGCCGAAAGTCTCAATAAAATCACGGCGTTTGTTGCGTTGGCAGAGCACCTCGGAAGGGTTAAAACTCTGCATCAGCTTGTCGATATATTCGTTATTGCCTTGTGTGAGGTAAAACTCGCCTGTCGAAACATCGAGAAAGGCAATGCCGCTCTCGTTTTTCTCAAGGTGCACCGATGCCAGGAAGTTATTCTCTTTCTGCACCAGGACGTTGTCGTTATATGTCACGCCGGGAGTCACCAGCTCGACCACGCCGCGTTTCACCAGACCTTTTGTCGCCTTCGGATCTTCAAGTTGTTCGCAAACAGCCACTTTCAGACCGGCACGCACCAGTTTCGGCAGATATGTGTCGAGGGCGTGATGTGGAAAACCCGCCATCTCCGAGCCTTGAGCTGCACCATTGGAACGGCGTGTCAGAACGATACCCAAAATCCCTGAAGCCTTCACCGCATCCTCACCATATGTCTCATAAAAATCACCAACACGGAACAGCAGCATTGCCTCAGGATATTTCGCCTTGAAAGCATAATACTGCTTCATTAGTGGTGTATCGTTTGTATTTGCCATTTTTATTGAAAATTAACTTGAAGTTATTGATGCTAATAATGCACAAAAATACAATTTTTTCTTGAAACTTCAGCCGAAAATTTCACTATTTTTGCAAAAATTTTTCAACTATGCGCAAGCTGACGATGCCAGAGTTAAATCGCATGAATTTAACTGATTATCATAACGTTACAAAGATACCTGTTATCATTGTGCTTGATAACGTGCGTTCGATGGAGAATGTCGGATCGTTTTTCCGTACTGCCGACGCTTTCCGTATCGAGTCGATTTACCTTTGCGGAATAACAGCCCGTCCGCCGCATCGCGAGATTCACAAAACGGCTTTAGGCGCTGACGAAAGCGTCGATTGGAAGTATTTCGAGACTACGGCAGAGGCGTGCGAGCATCTGAAGGCGTCGGGATACAGGATTTTCGCCGTTGAACAGGTCGAAGGCAGCATCATGCTGAACGATTTTCAAGCTCCGGAGAAATCGGCATATATCTTTGGCAATGAGGTGGAGGGCGTCGACGACGAAGCTCTCAAATATTGCGAACAGGCGATAGAAATACCTCAAGAAGGAACCAAACATTCGCTAAATGTGTCAGTATCAGGGGGTATCGTGATGTACCATCTTTTCGAAAATTTGAAAAAATCCCACGCTTGCAATTTATAATACATTGATTATCAATGATTTATAGGCTAAGGAATTTTTTTTCTTGATTTATATTTTCCTATTAAAAATTTGTCTAATTTTGTAGCGTGAAATACAAGGATAAAATTAGGTTTTAAAAAATTTATAATTATGAGTAAAATTACTTTCAAATCTTTGCTATTTGTAGTATTAGCAATCATCCCAATGACATTCTTCGGTCAGGAAAACAATGACACACAGAAGAAAGCCAAAACAAATTACTGGTTTATCGACGCTGATGCAGGTGGTGCATTCCTCGCCGGTGATAACGGTAACCTCAAATTCAACAGAATGAAATTCAACGGTCACCTCGGTGGCGGTTATGCATTTGCTAAATGCTTAACAGCTTACGGCAAGATCGGTCTTGGTACTCTTTCAGCAACATGCCCAAGCTTCACGACAGGTATGGTTAGCTACGTATCATACGACTTGAACGTGTCTATTGACCTCATCAACCTCTTCAAGTACAAAGAAGGCAGAACATTGGCTATTAAACCTCACGTAGGTATTGGCCAGATGCAGTTCCAGGCAAGAACAGGTAACAATTACTATGGTTACCTCGGAGCAAATATGGAAGAAGGTAAAGGTTTCGGCGGCAGAAAGATCGCTATGGAAGTCCCTATGGGTCTTGAAATTGAATGCAACGTTTCTCCAAGAGTTGCTCTCTATTTCGACTTGACAACTGCATACATTGACTCAGATAAGTTGGATGCAGTTCCAATGGGCAAACACAAAGATTGGGTTTCAACAGGTAACTTCGGTCTTAGATACAAATTCAGAAAAGTCAACAAGCCAGCTGAACCAGTTGCAGCAGCAGAACCAGCAGTGCTCGATTGCGAATCATGCAAAGACGCTATCCAGCAGGCAGTGAAAGACGCTGTTGAGGAAGCTTTGAAAGACTATCAGCCAGCTCCAGTAGCAGCTCCAGCAGAAGAGAAAGCTGACGAAGCTGAAGTTCTCGAGAGATACTTCGAGGAAAAAGACATTCACCTCTCATTCAAAGTCGGTAAAGCTGAAGTTGAAAACACAAAAGCTAACAAAGACCAGGTGAAAGAAGTCAGCGACGAGATGGAAGCAGGTAGAGAGATCCACACAATCAAGACTATCGGCTACGCTTCACCAGAGGGTAACGAGAAACAGAATCAGACACTCTCAGAGAACCGTGCAAAAGCTACAGCTGACTACATCCAGAAAGAACTCGGCGACAAAGCTGAAGGTATCCAATTCGATGCAAAAGGCATGGGTTCAGACTGGGACGGTTTCTTCAAAGCTCTCGATGAGTCAAACATCGCAAAGAAAGCTGAAATCGCTGAGACAATCAAAAACGCTGACGACCAGACAGCTGCTTTGAACCAGATGAAAGCTAAATATCCTGAGCTCAACAACCTTCTGAACAGCCTCAGAAGAACTCAGGTTTACATCAACAAGTAATCTTAAGTTTCAGATATAAAAAAAGCCTCCGAAATTAGGAGGCTTTTTTTATAATACAAGTCGATGGACTCCTATGTCGTAAGGCTGGTTGATAGCATCCACCACCCTCTCGTAGTCCTTTCTGTTAGCGACAAAATCAATATTGTTGGTATCCAAAATCAAAATGCGCATATCGTTCTGCTGCTTTATGAAATCAAAATAACCTTGCTGCAGATGCTCGAGATACGAGTCGTCGATTTTCTGCTCGTAATCTCTACCACGCTTGCGGATATTATGCTGCAAATGCTCCACATCGAGATAAAGATACACCATCAGCTCAGGCTTGGGGACGTTTGCAAAAATGATGTTGAAAAACCTTGAAAACAGGTCATATTCATCTGGCTGCAGGTTCTCGCGCGAGAAGATAAGCGACTTTGCAACGTAATAATCCGATATTATGAAATCGTGGAAAAGGTCAAGATTGCCGAGTTTATCTTTCAGCTGCTGAAAACGCAGTGCGAGGAATGTCATCTCCACCTGGAAGGCATATTTGTCGGGTTCCTCGTAAAACTTGGCAAGAAACGGGTTCTTGTCGGGCTCATACTCCTCAAGAATGAGCTTGCCGTTGAAATCGCGCGAAATCATTGTCGACAACGTCGTCTTGCCGGCACCCATCGTACCTTCAATAGCCACGTAATTATATCTCATAACACATATTTATTAACAGTTCCTGAATCCTGACACTCGTCAAGAAGCTGCAGGCTTGTTTTTTTCAAGGTCGGATGCATGAAGTCTGGTGCGATATCACAGAGCGGCAGCAGGGTAAAACGACGCTGGTGAAGACGTGGGTGCGGTGCTGTGACCATCTGCGTATCAATCACTTTATCACCATAATAAAGAATATCGAGGTCGATAGGACGCGACACATAACCATCGTGAGGCTTGCTGCGGTCACGACCAAGCTCCTTCTCAATGTCGAGCAGCGACTGCATCAGCTCGTCGGGCGATAACGATGTGACTATCTTCACCACCTGATTCAAAAACCAATGCTCCGCCTTAAAACCCCAAGGCTCCGATTCGTATAAACCCGATTGGGCGACAATCTCGCCACACCTCTCTCCAATCATCACACATGCCTGATGTACAAGGAGTTCACGATCGCCAAGATTTGAGCCTAACAAAACGAAAACCGATTCCGAAGCCATGAAAAAAATTTTGCCTAACAACATGCAAATATAATGAAAGAAATCGTATCTTTGAAAAAAATTTTAAACAATGAAACAGTTCTTTAAATTTATGTTCGCATCGTGCTTGGGATCAGCGCTAATGCTAATAATTACGCTGATTGTGTTGATTTGGACAGTCGGTTCAAGCACGAACAACAACGTAAGCCTGAAGCCGAAATCAGTGCTTTATATGAACTTGAATTATAGCATTCCGGAAAGAACGACACAGGACGACATCACTGCGACCTTGATGAACTTACGTGACCTGGAAGGCGATTATTCAGGCCTAAACGACATTATTGCCAACATTGATTACGCTAAAAACGACCCTAACATCAGCGGTATATTCCTTGAGCTGTCGTCGGTAGGCACTACAACGGCCAATTTGGAAGAACTGAGAAAACATATCGTGAGTTTCAGAGAATCAGGGAAATTTGTCATCACCTATGGAGAGACTATGGCTCAAAACGCCTATTATCTCGCAACAGCCGGCGATGAGATTTACCTCAACCCTGACGGCATGCTCGACATCCACGGAATGGCTTCACAGATCATGTTTTACAAGCATCTGTTGGATAAACTCGACATCGAGATGCAAATTATCAGAGGTCCGAACAACAAGTTCAAGAGTGCCGTTGAGCCTTATTTCCTTGATAAGATGAGCCCTGCCAACCGCGAGCAGATGACCAAGTTGCTCAACACAATGTGGTCGAAGATTGTGAGCGACATCAGCGTTGCAAGAAATATAGATACAAAGAAAATCAACGAGTTAGCTGACAATTTATCTCTCACTTTCGATGCAAAGGTAGCTCTTGACGAAGGCTTCGTCGACGGACTCGCTTACAGAGACGAGATCATCGCTCGCATAAAACACCTTGCAGGCATTGAGAAAACTGGAAAAATCAACGTTATAAACAACGCCCAATATGTCAGCGTACGCCCACAGCCTAAGGCTAAAGCCAATAAAATCGCCGTCATCTATGCCAATGGACAGATTTTCGATGGCGAAGGTGACGACGAGACCATCGGCTCTATCACATTGTCGAAAGCTATCCGTGAGGCTCGCGAAAACAGAAAGGTGAAAGCCATTGTGATGCGCGTGAACTCACCAGGTGGCAGCGCTCTGGCATCTGAGGTGATACGTCGTGAGGTTGAGTTGGCAAAAGCCGAGAAACCGTTTATCATCTCAATGGGAGGATACGCGGCATCAGGCGGTTACTGGATCTCGACAGAAGGCGACTACATCTTCGCAGACCCTACCACTTTGACTGGTTCTATCGGTGTTTTCGGCACGTTCCCTAACGCGAAAAAGTTCCTCAATGACAAGGTCGGTCTGACATTCGACGTTGTAAAAACCAACGATAACGCTGATTTCGGCAGTATCACCGAGCCTCTGACACCATATCAGAAAGCGATGTTGCAGAAATATGTCGGTAACACTTACAACGACTTCACGGCATTGGTGGCTCGCACACGCGGATTGCGCCAGAGCTACGTCGACTCAATCGGACAAGGAAGAGTCTGGGCTGGAGCCGATGCTTTGCAGCTCGGCCTCGTCGACGAGTTAGGCGGCCTCGATAAAGCCATCGCATACGCTGCCCAGAAAGCCAATCTCACGGATTATTCAATAAAAGATTATCCGAAACAGATGGACCTGATGGATATGTTTATGAGCGGAAATATCCCGGAACCATATACCAAGTCATTGATTAAGCGTAAATTAGGAAAGAATTACACGTATCTTGAGACAGTCGAAAACATCTCAAGACTCGACGGCATACAGGCTTTGATGCCATTTATGATTGTGGAATAGAATTAAAATGACACCAGAACAATTCGAAGATATTAGATCATATACAGATGAAGAGATTCCAGCAGCAATGGAATACTTCGTCAACGATGAGACATCGATTTCTTTAGCCAGACTTGTACTTCCCGACAAATCGGACGATGAAATCAAAGATTTGTTGAGAAGCATTAAGACCACTGATGAGTTTCAGCGCACCATGATGACACGTTTCGTCAAACTGATAACATCGACGACGATGAAAGGCGTTGACACTCAAGGCTTTAATTATCTTGAGAAAAACAAAGCGTATCTTTTTACCGGCAACCATCGCGACATAACACTCGACGCGTTCATTCTGCAGATGTATATGTACGAAAACGGGCTTGATACCTGTAACATCTCATTTGGCGACAACCTCATTTTGAACAAAACCATAGAGGTTTTCAGCAAGTCAAACAAGATGTTTAAGGTGCTCAGGTCGCAGAACGTCAGAGAGTTAGCTCAAAACTCACAGCATCTCTCAGATTATATCAGATATCTCATCAAAGAGAATAAATCGGTGTGGATTGCGCAGCGCAACGGAAGGACCAAGGACGGAAACGACAAGACCGACCACGGATTGATTAGTATGTTTATGATGTCGGGCGACAGGACAAACCTCGTTTCTAACCTTGTGGAGCTGAATATCACCCCTATCTCGACATCGTATGAATACGAGCCTTGCGCTATGATGAAAGCACGCGAGAGTTACCTCAAAGAACGTGACGGCGTTTACGTGAAAAAGCCGATGGAAGACATGGACAGCATTGTTTCAGGCATCAAAAAGAAGAAAGGCACGATGAACATAGCCATCTGTCCTACAATCACTTACGATGAGCTGAAGCAGTATGAAGGCGCCGACAAGCACGAGATCATAAAAGCTGTCGCCGATATGATTGACGAGAGAATTTACGCCAACTATCGTTTGTATCCTAACAATTACATTGCATACGACTGGTTATCAGGCACTTCCACGTTTAAAGAGTATTACACTCAAGACGACAAAGACGTCTTCAAAGCATATTGCGACAAGATTTTCTCGAAGCTTTATGAAGAGCTAGGAAGCGAAGCAGAGCCACGATTTACGGAGATTTTACTGGGGATTTATGCGATTCCGGTAAAAAATAAATTTTTTACAACCAAATAATGGATTGCCCTAAAGGGCAAGAAATCTTAAAAAAATCTAAAAAAATACTTGGAAGAAAATATTTAAGATTTTTTAAATAGATTTTCTAAAGATTTTGAGCCGAAGGCGACCGAAAAATTAGATAGCGAGTTCTCCCCATTTGTCGATTAAATACTGCAAATCTTCTTTCTTTTTGCCGTAATTCCAATAGAAGTTGTCATCGACAGTGACTTCGGGATGTGCGGCCGGATTTGCCATTATCTCGTCGAGAGTAGCGAGTTCCTTTTCGAGAGCGTCTATCTGCTCCTCAAGCTTCTTGACTTCCTTTTCGACGCGGCGTTTCTCGCGGTCGTCGGCTTTCTTTGCCTCGTAATCGATTTTATTTTGCGAAACGGCTGGTGCCTGTTGCTGTTGTACCTTCTGCTGACGGTTCAAGTCGTCGAGTTCCTTGAGGCGTTTCTCTTCGAGGAAATCGTAGATATCGCCGATATATTCCTTGATATGAGGCTTCTTGAACTCATAAACCTTCGTCGTCAGACCTTGGAGGAAGTCACGGTCGTGGGAGACCACGATGAGAGTGCCGTCGAACTGCAGCAATGCCGACTTCAGGATGTCTTTCGAGAGCATGTCGAGGTGGTTGGTAGGCTCGTCGAGCACCAGCAGATTCGTTGGGAAAAGCAGCATCTTTGCCAATGACAGACGTGCTTTTTCGCCACCCGAGAGCACCTTTACCTTCTTGTCGATGGTCTCGCCGCTGAACAGAAAAGCACCGAGCAGCGACTTCACCTTCACGCGCATGTCACCTGTAGCCACATCGTCCAACGTCTCAAACACCGTCTTCTCAGGGTCGAGCATATCCTGTTGGTTCTGAGCGTAATAGCCTATTTTCACTTCATGGCCGAGCTTCACCTCGCCGGTGTGGTCGAGCACGCCGCAGATAATCTTCGCCAAGGTGGATTTTCCCTCACCATTGCGGCCCACGAAAGCTATCTTCTCCCCTCTCGGGATAAGCAAATTGATATCATTAAGAATGTTTTTCTCGCCATACGACTTCGACACATGGTTCAGCTCCAATGTCACCTTGCCGGAATGTGGCGCAGGCGGGAACTTAAAGTGCATCACCGACTTGTCGCGGTCGTCTATCTCCACCATGTCCATCTTCTCGAGCTGTTTCACACGCGACTGCACCTGTTTCGCCTTTGTTGCTTTATACCTGAAGCGCTCGATAAACGCCTCTATTTCCTTGATTTCGCGCTGCTGGTTGTCGAACGCCGCCTTCTGCATGTCGATACGTTCTTCACGACGCTCCACAAACTCAGTGTAGGCACATTTGTAGTCATAAATCTTACCACCCGAGATCTCTATTGTTCGAATCGTTATATGGTCGAGGAAGGCGCGGTCGTGCGACACCATGAAAATGGCGCCGTAATAGTTCTTCAGATAGCCTTCGAGCCATTGTATTGACTCGATGTCGAGGTGGTTGGTAGGCTCGTCGAGAAGCAGCAGTTTTGGCTTACGCAGCAATATCTTGGCAAGCTCCACACGCATCTGCCAGCCGTTGCTGAACTCGTTCATCTCACGCAGCATATCCTCATGGTCGAAGCCGAGTCCGACGAGGATTCGTTCAGCCTCACCTTCTGCCGAGTGGCCTCCGATGAGGGTAAGGCGCTCGTTGAGAGCACTCATGCGCTCGCAGAGCTTCTGATAGCTATCGCTTTCATAGTCAGTGCGCTGCGCAAGCTCATCCTGCAGCTGAGCCAGTTTCTTTTCTATCTGATGAAACTCCTCAAAAGCCGTCATCGTCTCTTCGAGAACGGTCTTGGTGGAATGTATATTCTTTTCCTGTGGCAGGTAGCCGATTGTGACGTCGTCTGACATCACCACGTTGCCGTGCGAAGGTTGTTCGAGACCTGCTATGATGCGGATTAACGTGGTTTTTCCGGCACCGTTCTTACCCACAAGACCGATGCGGTCCTTCTCACGAATCATGAAGTTGATGTCGGTGAAAAGGTCCTGACCTGTGAAATGTATGCTAAGATTCTGTATCGAAATCATTGCACCACTATTTTTTTAAGCGCCGAATGACCGTTTCCGTCGACGATATTCATAAAATACAAGCCGCTGGTGAACCCGCTGACGTCTATTGCCGGCTGTTCTTCATCTTGAACTGAAACTGTCAAAACCAGCTGTCCGACAGCGTTATACATATATACGACATCAAGATTCTCACCTTTTATGTTAACCGTCGTTGTGGCGGGGTTAGGATAAACATTGACCAAAACTGTATATTCGTTTTCATCCACGCTCCAATGCGGATCCCATATTTTATTGGCGAATTCAGGATAATCGACGAATGGGTTTCTGTTGCGCTGGATGTTATAAACGGCGTTGTTTCTGTTGATTTCCTTAGCATCTACGGGATCTTCCTCGTGCCAGCGCAGCAGCATAGTCATTGCCCAGTCTTTGATGACCGATTTCGTTGTCATCTCGGAGTTGTCCCAGCTGCCGTCTTCCTGATAGTAACGCACGCTGACGTACATCATGGCGCGGGCGATGTCGCCTTTGTATTCGTCTATTGGTTCGAACACTGTGCCGTTGAATCCGCTCACTGCATTAGGGCCGAGTTTGCTGCCGTTTTGCGATGTCCACGAGGCGTTTCTAACCTCGCCGAAGGCATAGTTGTCGCGTTTATTATTGACCCATCCGTCGGTAGGATACACATGATGGAGGTCGGTTTTCTCAGTGCCGTCGTTATTGGTCCACGACTGAGGCCAGAGATGCTCACGGTTGTAGCAGTCGCCTTCGCCGTTGTAGCTGCCGCATTGGTCGGCACCGAGAGTGAAGTTATATGGTGGATTACCGTTAGGCACGTCGGAATAGATATCCCAAACATAATTCGTGCCAGGTTTTTTATCAGTTTGATAATATGCGTTCCACAGTCCGCTATAGCCTACATGGTCGTCGTTCTTGATGATGCTATGCAGTTTTGCTTTCAGGGCGTTTCCTGTGAGGTCTTCGGTGCCGTTATAATATCCTTGAGGCTGTGCATTAAGGGTTACAGCTGCGATTATCAATGTTAAAAAAAGATATAACTTCTTCATTTTCAATCGTTTAAAAAAATAGTTTTTATATTGTTTTAGATTACAAAGATACAAAAAAAAGAATCTTGACAATGCCAAGATTCTTTTTTTAGCAATCAATAGTTTTTCAAAAATTATAAGTAAGGATAATACACAGTAATACTGTCAATTCTAACTATGCCTTCATAGCTATTACTCATTGACACGCTGGTGGCATTGACGTTTTCTATAGAGCCGTTGCAATCACCGTTTTCCCAAGAAAGTGTGCCGTGAGTGACTGTCGTTTGGTCTGCATGACCTTCACCATACGTACAGTGGAACTCAACTCGTGTAATGATGGTTTGACCATCCTTTGATGTAATGGTAATATTTTTATTATACCCAATATGTATACCGTAGCTATCGCCCGGGCTTTCGCATGTGATGGTAAAGACAGTGCCGTTGTACGTATGTATCTGACTGGTTGTGACGAAGGTCTCACACGGCACATAAGGATAGGTGAAAGGGCTTTGAGTGATGGCGCCCTCTTTGCCGCCTATGGTCACCGTTCCGCAGGTACTGCTATCGCCCGCACCTATGCTGTTGGGAGATCCATAGCCTTTAGTGACAGTAACGCTATTGACGGTGTTTGTAATGATGATGTCACCGCATGAACATAAATAGTCGGCAGAGCCTATGGCTGCGGAATAGGAACCACCAAATGCCGTGACGGTACCGCCACAGATGATGATGTCACCGCAGGTCGCCGTCTTGTCTGTGTAAATGTTTCCACCTGTACCTATGCCAGCCGCGCCATCACTGGTAGCTGTTACAATGCCATTGTTGATTGTGATATAACCGCAGCTTGTATCTTCACTGCCGCCGATACCAGCACCCCAAGAACTACCGGTAGCATTTATACAACCGCCATATATCACTATATTGCCGCAGTTCATTTCTTTTCCTCCGCCGATACCGGCACCATGATTAGAAAACGTTGCATTCGGATTACTACTGGCATTTAAAACGTCTGAATCCGTACCATAAATCTTAAGCGTGTGATCCTCAGGAATAAAAATGCCAGGAGCGTAACAACAATCTTCATCAACTCCACTTATCACAGTATTTTTACCTTTGATGTTGATAGTGGCATTGCCCAAACAAGTAAGGCCAGGGTATAAGATGTTTGTAAGGGAAGTAATATCGACATCTCTCAATGTAACAGAAGCATTGTCCGCAATGGAAATCTGATAATTGCCTCCCAGCTTGCCAAATGCCGTACAACCGTCAGTTAAAGTTGTATTTGCAGTAACAAGTGACAAATCCACAAAATTGGCTGTTGTAGTCAGATTCATGTCAATACCGGCACCATTGCCTATATACTGATTCAACCCCGTCAAATCCACACCTGTCTTATCCCAAGAACCTGTATAGCCATTGGTAATTGCTTCACCTGCACCTGTCAAGTCGGTCTGTGGGAGCACTATGGCCCAAGTCTCATTAGAAGCGTTTTTTGCTCTCATTCTAATCGCCCCATCGCCATCCTGATCATAAGAGATGGAGTTATCTGCAAAGTCAATAGTGACCTTGTTTTTCATTCCTATTATGTAAATGTCAGACGTTGATGGTGTGTCAACATTAAACTTTATCAATGAGCACTTGTTTTCCAGTGTCGCAGTGTAAGCGCCTTCACCATAATATTCAGCAGTAGATTTTCCGTATGAAATCACCGGATAACTGGTGGTCTGATCGGCAATCATAACGCTGTATTCTGTTCCCGAGATGGTTGGGGTCAACTGTCCGCCTAAAAGATAGAAGTGCAGGTAATCACTGGTTGATGTGCCACTTGTTGTTATAGAGCCTGAGAATGTGCCACCCGAGTAATCCAAAACGCCCAAGCAATGTCCGTTATTACCGACGTAAAGCTTATCGCCGTCTTCAAATTCGATAGCTCCGGTACCTGTAATACCAGTTCTTGAACCGTCGTTAACTTTAACAGTAATATAAACCTCTTCGCCTCCATTTACTATCAGTTCAACAACCTTCTTGCGACAGCCTGTCGTTCCAAGAAGCATCAATCCGGCAAGCAACAAAGCAGTGCCTTTTGTCGCATTTGACCCGCCATTGCGGTTGCGTCTGCGTTTTGCCAAGGCGTAGCCTGCGCCTACAGCTGTCAAAATCAGCAGTCCGCTGCCAAGAGGCGTCTCACCGAAGCCCTGTGTGTTAACAGTAAATGACCAAGAGGCATCACGGAAAAAAACGTCGTTTTCTGTCATGAAAAAAGCATCGTTCTGGGCGAAAGAAGTAAACGGGATAAGCCAAATTAGCATTATCACAGAAAGCACCATGGCTTTCAGTTTTTTATTGTATTTCATAGAATAACTAAGCGTCAATTTGTTTTTCAGAGCGCAAAAATACAATAAAATTCTATTGATTAATAAAAAAAAGATATGAAAAGGGCGTTAAAAAATTGCCACAAAGCCGGTAGCCAGGATTGCCAGTGCTGCCAGCACATTCAAAAGGCTGTTAACCAATAATTTCGCAGGTGAGATCTTTGTCCCGATGCCGATCAATCCCCAGATGAGAGAGAAGCCGATAATATATAGAGGTGTGACGGCTCCGAACAATGGTAAGAAAGCCTCGCTTGCTATCAAGCCCGCTATCAAGGCGTTGACGCCCAAGGCGATGGCGAGGATTATCAGCTGTCGAGGTTTGTCGATAAGGAAAAGGTTCTTTCCGCTTTTGATTTTCAGTGTGTCCATCATCATTCTGAAGGTTATCATGAAACAGATGATGATAGTGATGACCTTGGCATAGCCCGCGAATTTATACATAAACGTGCCGCCGAGCAGCGAGCCGAGCCAATACATCAGCCCCTGCCCTGCCGCCAACGCGCACACAAACAGCATATTGCGCCACCAACCGTTCTTCTTTTCGATGTTGAAGGCGGTGGAAGCGACGCAGACGCAGAATGTTAGGGCTATGACGAAAACGTAATTCATTTTAATAATACGTAGAGACGCCATATTATGACGTCTCTACAGTATGAATTTTAAATTATTTCAAACGTTTGAACTGGCAGGTGAAGTGGCGCATCAATTCAGCTTCCCATGTGATTTCCAAACCACGTTTGATGGTGTTACGACGGTCGTATACATTCTTCAGAGCGGCTGCGATGACGTCCATGTGGTTGTTGGTGTAAACACGGCGTGGGATGCAGAGACGCACGAAGTCGTTGCCACCGAAACGGTTCTCACGTGTGACAGGGTCACGGTCAGCGAGGACGTAACCGATTTCGCAAGCGCGGATACCTGCTTCGAGGTAGAGCTCGCATGTCAAAGTCTGTGCCGGGAACTCTTCCTTAGGGATGTTGGTCAAGACCTTGTCGGCGTCGACGAAGATGGCGTGACCGCCAGCAGGACGCTGGTAAGGGATGCCGTATTCATCGAGTTTTGCAGCGAGGTAGTGGACCTGTTTGATACGTGTCTCAACCATGTCGAATTCGATGTTTTCCTTCAAACCGACGGCGAGGGCGTCCATATCACGGCCGTTCATACCACCGTATGTGAGGAAGCCTTCGAACGGGATGCAGAACAACTTGGCACCTTCGTACCATTCTTTCTTATTTGTTGCAATGAAGCCGCCCATGTTGACGAGAGCGTCTTTCTTTGCTGACATTGTCATTGCGTCGGCGTATGAGTACATCTCCTTTGCGATCTCGCGGAGGGTCTTGTTCTCATAACCTTTTTCACGTGTCTTGATGAAGTAGCAGTTCTCGATGAAACGAGCGCTGTCGACGACTACCGGCACGCCATATTTGTGGCAGAGTTCGCATGTCTCGCGGACGTTCTGCATTGACACTGGCTGACCACCGACAGTGTTGTTAGTCACTGTGAGGACCATGAAAGGCACGTTACCTTTGTTCTCTTTCAACACTTTCTCGAGTTTCTCGAGGCTGACGTTACCTTTGAAAGGCACTTCGAGCTGTGTGTCGTAAGCCTCAGGCACTGTGACGTCGATAGCGAATGCCTTACGGCTCTCGATATGACCCTTTGTGGTGTCGAAGTGAGCGTTGCCCGGGATGACCATACCTGGCTTCACGAGGTAGCTGAACAGCACGTTCTCGGCTGCACGGCCCTGGTGTGTAGGGATGACATATTCAAAACCTGTGAGTTCGGTGATGGTGTCTTTCATGTGATAGAATGAGCGAGCGCCGCCGTAGCTCTCGTCGCCCATCATCATCGCGCTCCACTGACGGTCGCTCATTGCGCCTGTGCCAGAGTCGGTGAGAAGGTCGATGTACACATAGTCGCTCTTCAGCATGAAGATGTTGTTGTGGGCTTCTTCGAGCCATTTTTCACGTTGTTCGCGAGTGGATTTCTTAATGGGTTCAACCATCTTGATTTTCCACGCTTCTGCAAATGGTAATTCCATAATTTTATTTTTTAAATTTATAATTTTCTAAAAGGTTTGCAAAAGTACGATTTATTTTTTGAATGGCAAAATTCTTTAGCTAATTTTTTACACATTTTTCCCTGATAATATTTTTTCCGCTTCAAAAGCGTTTTTTGTCGTTTCAAAATATTTTTTTGGTTGAACTTTATGAAAATAAATTATCTTTGCACTTGATTAAAAAAGTGTAAAAAACGATGAAACGAGCAGCATTTTTAAGATTTATGGCTTTAGCCGCCTTTATCTTGTCGACGATGTCGGCGATGGCACAGTTCCCACCTGGTGGCGGCGGTCCACCTCCTGGAGGAAGACCACCTGGAGGACGTCCTCCTTTCGGCGACAGACAGTTTAACCAGAACGTTCAGCCACCTACCACAAAGCAGAAGAAAAAGGTGCGCGAGGGCGATACTTTCATCGTGTCAGGCTTGCTTCTCGACAAGAAGACGAGCGAGCCGCTGCCTTTCGTCAACCTCACCATCCTTGACTCCATCGACAGCACCTTCGTGAAGGGCGGAATCACCAATGGTGACGGTATCTTCCAGCTTACCGACGTCCCGCAGGGTTCGTTTTTGCTGCGCGTTACAGCTATAGGATATGAGACGTACATGCATCCGTTTACCGTGACAAACAACACCGATTTGGGCACGTTACGGTTGAGTGAGGGCGCGATAACCCTCGATGCCGTGGTCGTCACCGCCGAGAGGCCGCTTTATGCTATGGAAGGCGAGAAACTCATCTACAACGTGAGCGAGGACCCGTCGATACAGACAGGAACCACCGAAGACGCTCTTCAGAACGCACCGGGCGTGGAGGTCGACGTGGAAGGTAACATCACGCTTCGAGGTGTGTCAAGCGTCGAGATCTGGATCAACGACAAGCCTTCGAAGCTCACCGAAGAGAACCTCAAGACGTATCTGCAGACCTTGCCGGCCAACGCTATCGCCCGTATCGAGACAATCACCAACCCGTCGGCGAAATATGCCACCGACGCGGAAGCCGTCATCAATATCGTCACCTCTACACATATCAAGAGCAACCAGTTTGTGAGCTTCGGCGTGAACGGCTCCAACCAGCCTTTCATCTCACCTTGGGTGAGCTATATGTGGAAAAAAGAGAAGTTGAGCATCAACATCTTTGCAGCAGGACGTTACAGCGACCGCGACAACACCAGCGACGAATGGCAGCTGAGCCGTCGTGACGCTGAGACTCCAGGCGAATACGAAATCACCTGGGCTGACACCACGAAACAGGCAAGCCGTAACCGCAACTACAGCGGCAACCTCTTCATGAACATCGACTATGAAATCGACACTTCGAGCAACATCTCTGTCGACGCAGGCGGTTTCTACAACCACAACGACACCAAGATGACACGTTTGCAGCGTCAGACATATTATTATCTCGACAGCATCCCGCAATATTCGGAGCTCTTAATCGACACCACACGCGACAAGACCACGGCTAACAGCTTGTTCGGTCATATCGGAGCCGACTACACCAAGAAATTCGATAATTTCGGGCATAACCTGCGCATCAGCGTCAACTCACGTATATCGCACAATGCCAATGAGGAATGGTATAACCGTTATTATGACACCTACACCGACCTCAACGAGCACCGTTACATGCTCACCGACCAAAACAACTACAGCATCAGCCTCGATGCACGCTACAACCGTCCTTACAGCCGTGACGGTGAGTTGAGCTATGGCTTGCGTGCCGATCATCAGAACACAGACAACGTTTACAACCGTTATAACGACACTCTCGCCACCGTCATCGATGAGTTGCGTGCCTATCATTTCAAAGGACAGGAATCAAGTATCAATGCTGATGTCAACTGGACACACCGATGGGGCGGCTTCACCTTCAGTGCCGGTCTCGGAGCAGGCACCGACCGCTCGTATTACAACTACATCAGTGAGATGCCGTTTGCCGACGACAGTACCTTGTATTACTTCACGGTGCGTCCATCGGTGCACCTCACCTACCGCACTCAGAACATGCACAACATCAAGCTCAACTACACGATGAGGATGTCGCATCCTGACGAGTCACAGGTCAGCAGCTACAGACGATATGGCGAAAACAGCTATTCAACAGGTAATCCTAACTTGAAAAACGGATTCACCCACAACATGGAAGCCGGATGGCAGAAGTTCTTCAACAATTTCGGCAATGTCGGTTTGGAAGCCTACGGACGTCTGAGCACCAATGAGATAAGCAACCTCACCGACTCGGAATACGACGAGTATCTCGACCGCGTGGTAAGTTATACTGTGCCTTATAACCTGGGTAACTCATGGCGTTACGGAACCTCACTCAACATGACATACCGCCCGACGGGATTCTTCAACGTGAGAATGTACGCCAACCTTTACAACTACGGCTATCACATGGAATATAACCGCGACGGCATGCATCAGATCGATGAAAATGAAAAATGGTCATGGAGCGTGCGCGTCAACGCGTGGATGAAGTTCTTCAACCAGTATCAGTTTACCGTATCGGCATTCTACAACTCCCCTACCATCAGCTTGATGAGCGAGCGTAAGGCACGTTATTCGCTGAATATGGGAGTGCGCAGCGATTTCTTCAAACGTAAGATGTCGGTGTATGTCAATGTGCAGGATATCTTCAACTGGGGCGCAAAAATCGGCTCCGGTTCAAGCAACACCAACCCATACTATCTTACCGACAACACAAACAAGATGCTCAACAGCCGTTACATCTCTGTCGGCGTGACATTCCGTTTCGGTAAGATGGAACTCGAAAGAAGTGCTAAAGAAGGATCAAGCGAATCTGGCGACAGCCTCGATTAATACAGAAACATTTAAAAACACGTAGAGACGCCATAACATAAAGAGACGCCATAATATGACGTCTCTACATTTTTTTGTATTGAATTATTTTCCAATTCTTGCTTCAACCACGTTGACCACGTAGTCACCGAGTTTCTCGCAGTCGGTGACGAGGTCGGAGAACATTGTGCCGACGGCGTAGTCGTATTTCAGCTCGTTGACGTTGCGGATGTTCTCGTTTTTCAGCATCTGACGCATAGCGTTGATTTCATCTTCAAGACGGAACGACTCGTTGACTTCATGTTCCGAGCGGTGTCCTGTCATGATAAGGTTCATATTGCCGAGTGCGTCGTCGCACAGTTTCATCAATTCATGCAAGGTCTTTTTCTGCCATTGTGTAAATTTCAATCCCGACTCCATCTTGCGACGCATTGTCCTTGCAAGGTTATAGCACGAGTCGCCGACGCTCTCCAGCTCGCTGATCTCGCGCATCATCTGACGAATCTTCACTTTCGTATCATCGCTGAGATGGTCGTAGCTTACCTGTTCAAGATATTTGGCAATCTCAATCTCGATTTGGTCGGAGACAGCTTCTTTATTTTCAATAATGGCAAATAGTTCAGCGAATTTGCTGTCGTTTCTCTCATCAAGCAAGGTCCTTACCTTGGCAAACATATCCTGAACGAAGACTCCGAATGTGGCGGTCTCTTTCTCTGCTTGCAGCACTGCTATTTCAGGAGTCTGCACGAGTCCGTTGCCGATATATTTCAGTCTGACGGTTTCTATTTCAGCCTCTGGTTTGTCTTTGATAGCCCAGCATACGATCTTCTCGATTTGCGGGATAAATCCGATGAGGATGGCGGTGTTGGTGACATTGAAGCAGGTATGGAACATAGCGAGCACCACGCTCAGTCTGGCAGGGTCTGACACACCTTGTTCGTAGCCTACAATCGAGCACACCATATCGATGAACGGATGCAGCACTATTATCATCCAGATGACACCGAAGACGTTGAAAAACATGTGGGCGAAAGCTGCCCGGCGTGCCTGTGTAGATGCTGTGAGTGCCGCCAAGTTCGATGTCACGGTTGTTCCGATGTTCTCGCCCATCACCAGTGCGATACCTTGGTATATCGGGAGCGCGCCGCTTGAGCAGAGAATCATGGTGATAGCCATCACGGCAGCCGACGACTGCACACACATCGTGAGGATACTTCCGATGAGCAGGAAAAGCAGCGTAGTCCAGATGCTGTCGGGGTTGAATGACTGGAAAAACCCGAGCACAGCCTCGTTCTCGCCGAGGTTCATCTGCACGCCCGTCGCACGTAAGGTGCCGAGACCGAGGAACATAAACGCAAGGCCGAAGAGGAACTCACCGAAGGTGGCACGACGTTTTTTATAGATTAGAATCATGCCTATGATGAAGGCGGGCCACACCACATCGGTAACGTTGAATGAGAAGCCGGCCGACATGATCCAAGCGGTGAGGGTCGTTCCGATATTGGCACCCATAATCACCGAGATAGCCTGTCCCAAAGTGAGAAGCGAGGCATTGACAAACGACACCGTCATCACCGTGGTAGCTGTCGAGCTCTGCACCGCCGCCGTCACCATGACACCAGTGAGCATGCCTGTGAAACGGTTTGTCGTCATCTTTCCGAGAATATGGCGCAGCTGAGGTCCTGCGAGCTTTTGTAGAGCCTCGCTCATCGACTTCATACCGAAGATAAGAAGTCCCAGCGAGCCTAATATCGTGAAAATCAACATTAAAAAGCTTGGCGATGTGTCCATTTTCTAAAACTTGAAGGGTGTAATTTTTAGAGTGCAAAAATAAACATAATTTTAAAACTTTTCAAAAATTTTATATACTTTTGCACCGCGTAAAAAATTATTAAAAAAAATAAATTTTCAAATGAAAAAATTCCTTTTAACTATTGCGACTATGGCTATTATCGCTACAGGATGCCAGCACAAGGCCGTCAAGACCTCGGGCATCGACATCAACAATCTCGACACCACTGCACGTCTGCAGGACGATTTCTATCAGTATGCTTGCGGCGGCTGGATGAAAAACAACCCTCTTGACGCTGAGCACTCACGCTACGGTGCCTTCGACGTGCTCGCCGAGAACGCTCAGAAAGACCTCCGCGACATCATCGACAACGTCAGTAAGGGTGAGAATCCTAAGGGTTCGATAGCAGAGAAGATAGCCATGTTCTACAACATCGGCATGGACAGCGTACGTCTGCAGGAGCAGGGTGCTGCACCACTTATGCCTTATCTTGAAAAAATCAACGGCATCAAGACACGCGAGGATGTGTGGAATGCCTTGCTCGAGATGCACCGCAGCGGTGGCTTCGCGCTATTCACAGTGTTTGGCGAGGCTGACACCGACGACGCCAACATGTGCATCGCCTGGGCTTACCAAAGCGGACTCGGCCTCGGTGACCGCGACTACTACCTCACCGACGAAGGCAACAACGTCAACATCCGTAAGGGCTACGTCGACTTGATGACCAAAGAATTCGGCATGGCAGGCTTCGACAAGATGACAGGCATCAAACCTGACGAGCTCGCCAAGATGGTGATGAGCTTCGAGACACGTCTCGCCAAGGCACAGAACACACGCCTCGAGAACCGTGACCCACAGGCTACTTTCAACCGTTTCACCGTGGATGAAGCTATGAAGCTGACTCCAAACATCAACTGGAAGAACTACTTCGAGACGATGGGCATCCTCGATGGCATGCAGAGCTTCAACATCGCTCAGCCTAAGTATTTCAAAGAGGTTAACGCAACGCTCGGCGACACCGACATCAACGTCTTCAAGGCATATTTCGCATGGAACGCCATCAACGGAGCTGCCAGCTACCTCAGCGACGACTTTATTGAGACACAATTCGACTTCTACGGCAGACTTCTCAGCGGTCGCGAGCAGAACCGTCCACGTTGGAAACGCGTCACAGCTACCGTCGACGGCGCTATGGGTGAGGCTCTCGGACAGCTTTACGTAGAGAAATATTTCCCAGCAGAGGCCAAGACCCGCATGGAGACATTGGTGCAGAACCTCGTCACAGCCCTCGGACAGCGTATCGACATGGCTGAATGGATGACAGAAGCCACCAAGGCCAACGCACACGAGAAACTCGGCACACTCTTGGTCAAGATCGGATATCCTGATGAATGGCGCGACTATAGCGGCCTTGAAATCAAAGACGACAGCTACTTCGCCAACGTGATGCGCAGCAACGAGTTCGATATGGCTTATATGTTCAGCAAAATCAACAAGCCGGTGAACCGTAACGAATGGGGCATGACACCTCAGACCGTCAACGCTTATTACAACCCTACCACCAACGAGATCTGCTTCCCTGCAGCTATCCTCCAGCCTCCGTTCTTCAATATGGAAGCTGACGAGGCAGCCAACTACGGCGCCATCGGCGTGGTCATCGGCCACGAGCTGACACACGGCTACGACGACCAGGGCCGCCAGTATGACAAAGACGGCAACCTCAACGACTGGTGGACTGAAGAAGACGCAGCCAACTTCGACAAGAACAAACAGGCTCTCATTGAAGCCTTCAACAACTGCATCGCTCGCCGTT